>JAEEGL011314208.1_pt1 | contig 16445 bp, 17 predicted proteins | sample 9134231 | NCBI WGS metagenome assembly JAEEGL01 (sample SAMN16246548, study PRJNA631951) | gut metagenome | biome: gut microbiome; feature: rumen; material: fiber-attached | host: Bos | place: Iran: Karaj | collected 2018-10
ATTTAATTTGATATTTTTAGATTTTGCATAATCCGTTAATTCTTGCACTTCATATTCTACATAAGGACATTCATTAGTATAGTAAATAGTAAAATCTTGATTTTCTATTTTCATAGATTTTGCACTTTCACTAAATCTAGGAGTATCATTATTATCAAATGATAATGCAAGTAATACATAATCATTTATTCTATCTACTTCTTTAAATCCAAAATGTTCAAAAAACTTCTTTTCTCCGATAAATGGCTTCTTTTTATCAGTAACAATTGTACAAATACCGCTCATCTTTTTTTCTTTAGCATCATTTATTGCATACTCTAAAAGTTCTTTTGCAATTCCTTTTCCTTTAAAACTACCAGCAACCCATAAGCAATAAATGTACTCATATTTATTTCCTATAACAGGTGCCCAAGCTGTTTCAATTGGTTCATATTCTATAAACATTTTTCCTCTTGCATTTAGTTTTCTAAATACATGTCCATCTTTTAATTTGTTTTTAATCCATTCTTTCTTTTTGTCTACTCCATTTTGATGTTTAGGATCTCCTATTGCACAACAAATATGTTCTTCATTAATGTTTTTTTCATCTAAATTAATATATTCATTCATTTAAAACCTCATTTCTTTCTTTTTTTAATTCTTCTTCAATTTCAAGAAGCCTATTAAATTTACAAATTCTCTCACCTCTAGAAACAGAACCTGTTTTCATAAAAGGAATATTTAATGCAACTGCAGCATCTACAATAAATGTATCTGTTGTCTCCCCACTTCTATGTGACATTATAGTAGTATATTTATTTTTATGTGCAAGTACTATCGTTTCTAACATCTCATAAAATGTTCCAATTTGATTTGGTTTTATTAGTACTGAATTGCATAAATGATTATCTATTCCATTTTGTAATTCTTTTTTATTTGTAACAAATAAATCATCACCAACTATATTTAAACCTTTACCAAGTTTTTCAGTTATTAGTTTAAATCCTTCAAAGTCATTTTCACTAAAAGGATCTTCAATAGATATAATTGGATAATGACTGCATAAATCTATATAATAATCTAATAATTCATCTCTAGATAATAATTTATCCTCAATTTTATATTTTTCTGTTTGCTCATTATAAAATGTTGATGCAGCAATATCTAGTGCTAAAAATACATTCTTTCCTGGATTATATCCTGCACTTTCTATAGCCTTAATAATATAATTTAAAGCACTCTTATTATCCGGTAGATTTGGCGCAAAACCACCTTCATCACCAACAGATGTTGTTAAAGAATCATTTTCTAGTATTTTCTTTAATGAGTGAAATACTTCACTTGCACATCTTAAAGATTCCTTAAAAGATTCCATTTTAGGTACTATCATAAATTCTTGTATATCGATGTTATTTTTAGAATGCATACCTCCATTAATTATATTAAACATTACTTTTGGAATTCTTTTTTCTCTATTACTTAAATATTCATAAAGTGGCTTACCTTTTTCATTTGCGCTTGCCTTTAAACATGCAATACTTACTCCAAGTATACTATTTGCTCCAAGATTACTCTTATTATTTGTACCATCAAGTTCAATCATTTTTTTATCTATTTCCATTTGATGAGAAACTTCCATTCCAATCAAATTATCTTTAAGAATAGTATTAACATTATTAACTGCTTTTAGAACACCTTTTCCATCATATCTATAATCATTATCCCTTAATTCTAATGCTTCTTTACTACCAGTTGAAGCACCAGATGGGACACTAAAAATACCACTATATCCTTTTTCAGTTGTAACTTTTACTTCAATAGTTGGATAACCCCTAGAATCAAGTATTTCTCTTGCTTTTATATCAACAATTTTGCTCATAAGCATTCCTCCAAATATTTAATTAATATTTACATATTCATTATACTATTTTTTTAAATAATATGCTATAATGATAGTATCATTGGAGAGGATTAATATGAAAATTAAAGAAATAGATGCTAAAACATTTAATGAATTTGCAAGCAAACATGTATTAAAAAATTTTTACCAAACTGGGGAATATGGAAGGCTTATGGCTCATAGCGAATTTCAAGTTATGTATATTGGTGCTTATGTTGATAATACTATTGTAGCTGGGAGTTTAATTTTACATAAAAGTATTGGTATTAATATGAAATACGGATATGCTCCTAGGGGTTTCTTACTTGATTATTATGATAAACCATTATTAAATGAATTTACAAAAAAAGTAAAAGATTTCTTTTTTAAAAAAAGTTTTGCATTTATTAAAATTAATCCAGAAATAACATTCGCTCAAGTAGATTTAAATGAAAAGACAAAAATAATTAATTCTAAAAGTAGAGAATTAATCATGGAATTAAAAGAAATGGGTTATGATAAATTAAAAGATAATTTATATTTTGAAAGTCAATTACCTAAGTTTACTCCTGTAATATATTTACCAACATATGACTCTAGTGTTATAGATGAAAAAACTTTAAATGATATTCGTAATTGTGAATTATGTGGATTACGACTTATAAGTGGAAAAGAAAGCGATTTAGAAACATTCTATTCTTTTGTAGAAGATAAAGATAATAAAACTATTAATTATTATAAAGCTTTATATGATTCATATAAGCAAGCAGATAAAATTGACTTACTTCTAGTTGAATTAAACTATGATACTTATGTTAAATATTTACAAAAACAAAATATATATGAAAGTGAAAAAAATGAAAAAATAAATGCTGAATTCAATGAAAATCCAAATAATGAAGATTTATATAAAAGAAAAATGAAATCAGATCAAATAGTTGCTCATATTTCTTCTGAAATAGTAAAAGCAAATGAGAAAATGAATGATAAAAATTTAAGAGAAATACTTGGAGCAGCATTAATTATTAAACATGAAGGTAGAATAACAATATTGATGTCAGGTCATAATAATACTCATGAAGAACTAGATGTTAAAGCATTTATATACTATAAAATTATAGAGGTCTATAAAAAAGCTGGATATTTATATTTTGATTTAAATGGAATTACTGGAGATTATAGCGATACTAATCCATATAAAGATTTAAATAGTTTTAAATTAAAATTTAAACCAAAAGTATTTGAATATATAGGTGAATTTGATCTAATTATTAATAAAGCTTTTCATCAATTATTATGGTCAACAAATCAAATACAAAAAGAATTTTATAAACCAGCAATTAAAAAGTAAGTTTTAAACTTACTTTTTTTATACATATTTTTCTATATCTTTAGGAACCTTATCGTTAATTATCATTTCTATTATTTTATTTTCCTTTTCTTTAGTAACTTCTCTTCCAGTAATACTTGATAATTCACGAATAATACTTCTTAAAGTATTTTCATCTTTATAATTACCACTCTGTAGCCTTCTTGCAAGACTAATAATGGTATCTTTATTTACATTTGTTTTTTCTTCAATTCTATTTAAAAAACTCTCATTCATATAATCACCTATTCTATTATATGAATTATATTTTTTTATGTCCTAAAAATTAAACATCAACCATTCGGGTTTATAAATCATCAAAATACCAATAATTAGCATTATTATTCCACCAATCAAATGTGAATATTTAGCATACTTATTTGATATAGCTTTTATTTCTAAAGTTTTCATAGCAATAATGAAAATAATGATATCATCTATTAAAAAGAATAATATATATACAAGAGAATATATAATTTTCATACCAGAAGGCACTTCATTAATTGTTAATATTTCACTAAACATTACTGGTAAACCTAAAGAACAAAGAAGTTCGATAATATTTACACTGAATGCAAGTAACACTACTCCAAGTAAAGCTAAAATAAATGACTTTTCTTTTACTATTTTTTTTATACTATTTATGATTCTTTTTCTATTATTTGTATTTACTACTTCACATCCATCATCTGATTTTAATGATTTTATAAATTGAACAATTGCAACTGTTCCAAATATCATAGCTATACATGCAATAGCTAGTCTTACATATGTTATTTTATCCAAAAACTCAGCAAGACTTAACCAAGAAACTAAAAATAGAAAATAAACCAGTCCGCTCGCTAATAAGAATGCAATACCAAGAGCGAGTCTTCTTTTTTTGTTATTAAGTCCTAACAACATTGATATTAAAAACAATAATATCCACATCGCACATGGGTTAAATCCATCAACTAATCCTATTAATATAGTAGCAAGAAATATTGGAACACTCTTAATATCCATTGTTCCTAAAATTGGAATATCCACTTCATTTTCTTTATATGATAATTCCTCTTTATCATTGTCACTAACAATTCCAAGAAAAATGCCAACTTTATCTCTATAATCTACTTTTTCATAAAATGATACAGCATTAATAATTGTTTCTGGAGTTTTGGTTTCATTAAAAGCAGTTATAATTGTATTACCCACTATTAAATAAGGAATACTATTAGAATTATCATCTAACATTTTATGAACATCTATATACTTTTGGACATTTTCTTCATTATGCCATACTTCATACTTATATAAAGTTATATTAGATTTACTTTTAACATATGGTTCTAAGAATTCAAGCATTGCATGGCAATGTGGACATTCTTCTCCATAAAACAAATACATATTTATATTTTTTTCTTCAGCACTAACTATTAATGGAATAAATAATAATACTGCTAATATTATGCCTAATATTTTTTTCATTATTTTAATTCCTCCATTACTTTTTTAAACTCATCTAGTTTATGTTCTCCACATAATCTACATATTTCTTTTTCATCTTTATAAAAAATAAATATAGGTAATATCTTTCCTGGATTATATTCCTCTATGTCATCAAAATCATAATCAAGTTCAACCAAATCAAAATTATATTCACTTTTTATTTGATTAAAAACTTTATTCATTATTATACAAGATGGACATCCAAGTGAATTTATTTTTACTATCCTCATTATTTTAATTTCCTTTCTTGAATGTTATATACCATTTTTAGTAATAGTTTTCTTGGGGCAAATCTCACAAAGAAAACACTTGCTTTCATTCTTATATTTGGAATAATTAGTAATTTTTTCAATTTAATTTTTTTTAATGTATAACTAGTGACATAATCACTTGTTAAAGATTTAACTCCAAAATGAACATGCGCACGTTCATTAAACCCAGTATCAGTTGGGCCAGGACATAAAACATGTATTTTTACATTACTTTTTTTTCTTCTTAATTCTTCATAAATTGCCATAGTTAAGTTGTAAACATAGCTTTTAGTACTATAGTAAGTTGCCATTAATGGCCCTGGCTCAAAAGCTGCTAAAGAAGCAACATTTAAAATAGTACCTTCATCCTTTTTAACAAAATCACTCAAAAATAATTTAGTTAAAATATGTAGACAAACTACATTTAAATCAATCATATTTAATTCATTTTCTAATGGTATTTTATTAAAATCTCCACATTCGCCAAAACCAGCATTATTTATTAAAAAATCAATTTTATTTTGATATTTATTATATATTTTATAAACATTTTCTTTAATACTTAAGTCCATTGCTTCGACTATAACATTTGTTTTTAATTTGCCTTTTAATTCTTCAAGTTTTTCTTTATTTCTAGAAACTAAAACTAAATCATATCCTATGTTAGATAGTTTAATAGCAAAAACTCTACCTAGTCCACTTGAAGCACCTGTTATTAATGCTCTCATTTAAACCACCTATTTTATTTTAGCATATTTTTTATCATAAAAAAAGAAGTTGTTATTTAGCAACTTCTTCTGCACGTGTCTCACGAATAACAACAACTTTAATTGTTCCAGGATATTGCATTGTTTCTTCAATTTTATCCTTAATTTCACGAGCAACTTTATAACTTGTTAAATCATCAATTGATTCTGGTTTAACAATGACTCTTAATTCTCTTCCAGCTTGCATTGCAAATGTTTTATCAACACCTTCAATTTCATTTCCTATTGCTTCTAAATCTTCTAGTCTCTTAACATAATTTTCTAACGAATCATTTCTTGCACCCGGTCTTGCAGCAGAAAGCGTATCAGCTATTGCAACCAATTCAGCAATAACATACTCTGCTTTTTTATCACCATGATGTGATTCAATTGCATTAAGAACAACTTTATCCTCATGAAATTTTTTCGCTATATCAGCACCAATTTCTACATGAGAACCATCCATCTCAAAATCAATAGCTTTTCCAATATCATGTAATAATCCAGCACGTTTTGCAAGTAAAACATTTTCACCTAATTCACTGGCTAGTAATCCAGAAAGATTAGCTACTTCTATACTATGTTGAAGAACATTTTGTCCATAACTTGTTCTAAAATTTAATTTGCCAATTAATTCAATTAATTCTGGATCAACTTTAGGAATTCCAAGTTTGAATAAAGCTTCTTCTCCTTTATCACGTATAATTTTTTTGTAATCTTCACATACTTTATCATATAGTTCTTCAATTCTAGCAGGATGTATACGTCCATCCTTAATTAATGTTTCCAAAGTTACCTTTGCAATTTCTCTTCTTAGTGGATCAAAGGAAGATAAAACTATTACTTCAGGTGTATCATCAATAATTAAATCAACTCCTGTAACGGCTTCAATTGTTCTAATATTTCTTCCTTCTCTTCCAATAATTCTTCCCTTCATTTCATCATTTGGAAGTTCAACTACAGAAACTGTTTGTTCACTAGTAACATCATTAGCATATCTTTCCATGCTTGAAACTAAAATATTTTTAGCTTTTTTGTCAGCTTCTAATTTAGCTTCATCTTCTCTTTCTTTAAGGTATACAGATATTTCTCTACTCATATCTTCTTCTACCTTTTTCATAACAAGTTCTCTAGCTTTTTCTTTAGAAAAACCTGAGATTTTTTCTAAAAGATCAATTTGCTCTTTTAGTAAACTCTCCATTTTTGCGTCTTTTTCTTGAATTTCTTTTTGTTTTGCTAATAAATCTTTATCTTTTTTCTCTAGATTTTTTTCTCTTTCAGTTAACAATTCATCACGTTTATCTAGACTTTTTTCTCGGTTATCGATTCTAGAACTAAGATCATTTAGTTCTTTTTTCTTTTCTCTGATTTCTTCATCAGTTTGTTTCTTTAATTTATAACTTTCTTCCTTTAATTCCATAATGCCATCTCTTTTGGCTTTTTCAGCTTCTTTTTTGGCATCGCGAATTAATTTATCAGCTTCGTTTTTAGCAGCATTCATTCTTACTTTATTATATAAAAATACAACTACTGCCCCAACGATTAATCCAATAACAACAAGCAAAATGGAGAAACTTAAATTCATTTCATGTGGCATTTTCTCCATTATCTCTCTTTCTAGAAGTTCATTACTTCTAATAATATTTTAAATATTTATTAAGATAAAGTCAACTTCATTTTACCTTTTTATTATTAAAAAAAACTAATTAAATAGTTTTTCTTATTGCTTTTCTAATTTTTCTAATTTTTTTATTTTTATTAATGTATATTACCACAACTATTAAAGTAAAAACAAACAATAATATTAGTACATAATACTTATTAACCCATATATATGATAATAAACTAAATGATAATGTACCATTATATATTAAATCAAAATTATCTAATTCTTGATTATCATAACTTATTGTAACATTTCCAATTTGTGTTCCTTTTTTTAAATTATACTTGATTTCATTTAATCCTTCATATATATATTTTATTTTTTCTTTATCAAAATCATTTCTTAGGTATTTACTAATGCTTACTCCTGCATTTATATCTATTTCTTTTTCCTTAGCATATTTAGTTTTTAATCTAATAATAACTGTATCATCACTAACTATATTTTTATAACCGTAATTACTATCAAAATAATTATACTCTTTAATATGATCAGCTAAATGCATCCCTTTAGGATATGCACCAAGACTAACAAATAAATAATTAACATCATTTAATGTTGCAGTTGTTGCAAGACAATACAGAGCATTATCATAATAACCTGTTTTTGCTCCTGTAATATAAGAAATATTATTATTTGTATATAATTCAACTGATCTTTTTATAATTTTTCCATTTGATAATTTATATTTCTTTGTTCTAAAGACCTTTTTAAACTTTTCATTCTTAAGAGCATATTTTAATATTTGAGCAATATCGTAAGCACTACTATAATTATTAGTGCTATCTTTTCCAATAGCATTATCAAATTTTGTGTTTTTTAGATTTAACTCTTTTACTTTTTGATTCATTTTTTTTACAAATGCATCCAAACTTCCACAAGAATTAATAGCAAGCGCATTTACCGCATCAGCTCCACTATCAAGAATTGTACTATATAATAAATCATCATAAGTAACCTTATCACCCTTTTTAAATCCAGTTGTATGAATATCCCATGTTATTCCATCAAAAACATCGTTTGTAATAGTCACTTTTTTATCAAAATCTTTTATATTTTCTATCGCAACAATAGTACTCATTATTTTAGTTAAACTTGCAATATTAACTTCTTTATGAGGATTTTTCTTATCAATAATAGTATTATCATTCATGTTATATAAAATATAGTTTTTGCTACTAAGATTAATCTCACTTGCAAAAACTATATCGAATAACAATAATAATACTAATAAAACTTTATTTACCTCTTTTGCCATATCGTTTCTTTTCTTCCATCATAAATGAAGTAATTACTGTTTCAACATCAACAGCTCCTTCTGGAGACAGATTTGAAATATATACATTTTCTTTAATTGTATCTATTTCAACATCACTCCATATTAGATTTCTTCTTACTTTTAAATCATTATACATATCAGGTGTTATAGCTGTAAAAAAATATCCCCATAATAATCTTTTTTGACCAATTATAATTCTTTTATTTGTAAGAGCAACAACACATGAATTAATAAAAATTAATGAACTATAATTCTTTTGCCCACAAAATGCATATATTATTTTTTCATCTGGATTAATGTGCTTTTGAACAACTGCGGAATGTTGTTTAATTCTAAATGCAACAGTTCCTTTATATTTTGTTTTAAATTTTTTTACAATTTTATAAACATCTTTCATAATATCCCGTTCCTAACACTTATAATTATAAAACATCATACTTTTTTTGTCATTATCATTTACATATTTTTAATAATATTCTTAATAATAAGATTTATTGATTCTATGACAAAATTATAATTATTTCTATTAAATTCATTTATAATTTCTTTAACATCATTGTGAATTCTTTCCGTTATTTCTTGATTTAAATTATTATTATCATAAACATATATTATTGAATTAATATATTCTATAAAATTAGTTGAAATTTTAGGAGTAACAAATGTTTTATTTTTTAATGATATTTTATCTATAAATCCCATTGTCGACTTTTTTATTATTTCACTATCAGTGTTTTTAGATACATAATCATTTATTATTTTTTCATACTTATTTAACAAATTAATATAATTGTCAATTATTTCTTCATTAGAATCAGTTAAATGATTTATTAAGTTTTCCTCTAAATTCTTATTAATAATATCTTTGTTCATAGGTATTTTATACTTTTCAAATATATGAACCATTCTAGAAACTAATCTATTTTTAAAAGCAGCAAACAAAAAATTATTATCAACGATAATATTGTTTCCATTTTCACGAATTTTATCTATTACACTATCCATAATATGATTATAACAGCTTTTTTACCCAATTATATATATTTACATGCAACTTAACAGATACTTTACTCTATTATAGAATAATAGATAAAGCTCTATTTTACAATACTAAAACTAACTTTTTGGATTCCTGAAGGTATTGTACCCAAATTATTTATATGCCCTATCTTTTTATACTGCGCACTATTCTTGAAATCTTCAGTAGCAATAATTATGCATGACTCACCATAAAGAAGCACATCGCCTTTTTCAACATTTTTCTCTTTAATACAATCACCCTCAATTTTCACTAATAAACAACCTATTTTTTTATCAGATCCATCATCTTTCATTTCAATTGTAATAGGCGTATTCTTAATGAAATTTTGTGCAGCATATGATACCTGCGTATTAGCAATATATGTATATCCATTTATATTAACATTAAAACTTGGAAGTGATCCTATTTCTTCAAGTGCTTGTTCATGTATTTTTTCCTGATTTTCTCCAACAAATTTTTTTATTCCCCCAAAAACACCAACAGCAAGGCAAAAAATAATAATAACTGCTATAGCTGTAGGCACACTATTTGATTTATCCATTATTATCTTCCTTCTTTCTTATGTTATTTTATCATATTTAATATTATTATAATCACAAAAAGAATTCATATTTACATTTATTCTGTATTTTCTATAAAAAGAGACTAGAAATACTAGTCTTTTTTATAAAAATAAATTAATTGGTAATATGATATTAATGTTAAAGAAATAATAATTCCTCCAATTATATCACTAATCCAATGAACGCCTGAAATTATTCTAAATAACAATACTAAACAGGCCAAAATAATAGTAATTAGATTTATTTTTTTAATATACTTTTTATTAAAATACTTATTACTAGTTATTAATGAACTAAAACAAGTACAAAGTGCAAGAATTGTATGACTAGATGGGAATGATGCTTCAAGTTCTCCATCAATTAGAACAGGTCTATAGTTAATTTCTATTTTTTCAAATACAATATAAACTATTAGCATTAATACATAAAATAATCCGAGTTTAATAATCTCTTTATCAACTTTAAATAAACTTTTTCTTTTAATTAATTGATATAAGCCTATACATCCATAAATTAGTATTAATAATAATATCATATACCCAAATATTTCACTAATCTTATACATTGTCATATTAGACCCAATCAAATTACTAAACCATCCATTTATTTTTGAAAATCCAACGCTGCTATTATTGGGACCAATAGTTTCAACGTCTATATACTTAACAAGTAAAGTATAAATGATTGATATTATAGTTAATATTGAGGCAACAATTATATTTTTTTTATTATTCATAACTTTCCACACTCTCTTCTTAAAGATTATAACATAAATATTAAATAATTAAAATCTATATTTTTTTAAGTACAGCTAATAGTATAATTCGTTTATTTCTACTTCCATTCTTACATGTTGATAATACTAATAATTTTTTTTCATTTCCATATTCATTCATAAAATATTTATATATTTTTTTATTTCTTTTATTTTTATATAAATATAGATTATATGGTATATCATCATTGGCATTTATTTCTTTATATAGAATAATATTAATGTTATATGATTCATCTTTTAATAATATTATTCCTTTATTATGAGTATCAAAGTATTCTTTATTAATATAATATTTTAATTCAGCAAACATTGCTTTGTACGACATATTATGGCCATATATAATATTAAAATCATCTTTAAAATATTTATTATTTCTATAATCTAAAAATATACTTCCAGCATTTGAATATTCATTTTTATAATTTAAAGATAAATAATCAGTATTATTATCGCTTTGTAATATTGGATAATCAATAATTGTATTATATATTTTAATCCATCCAATTATGTTTTTATTATCATATTCATTATGAAGATTAGGATTATAATTCTTATATTCTTCACTCTTTTTTATTTCATATCTGATAGGAAACAAATCATAAAAACAATATACAGATAAAAGTATAATAATAATTATAATTGTCATGATGAATTTATTAATCATTTTATCTATAAAATAAAGCATTTAGAAATTCCTTATTTGCATTTTAAATATCAATTTTCCTTCTATACTATTTGAATCAATACATCCAAAATTTGTAGAACCATCTTCATTATTAATAATAAATAATTCACCTTCATTAATTGTATATGGATATTTAAAATCATATTTTATTTCACTGTTTAAAACATCATTATCAATCAATACTTTATTACCTTTTTTATTTATTATCTGACCTTTTGTTCCTATTATTCTATAAACTTTGTTTTTATAAAAAACAATATCATTATTTTGATAATTCTTTTCTAATCTATAATATATTAAAAAATCATGTGGATTAATATTTATACTATTATAATTAATACTTGTTACTATATATAATCCAAAAATATATGTAAAGACAATATACATTACTACTAATATAATTATTATTTTAACAAAAGGTATCAAAAGATTTATTTTATTCTTTTTCATACTTTTTTCTTGTTAAAACAAATAAAAGTACTCCGATAATTAAAAGTATCAAATATGGCATAATATTAATTATTACACCAGTAAAAGTAACTCTTTCATAATTATTAACAAAAGAATTAATATTTTCTTCTGATAAATTTGACAATTTTTCAATATTTATCACTTTATTATCAGCTGTTGATTCATTAATATAAGTTTTATAATTTTCTTTATCCAACTCTTCAATTGTATATGATACACCTGAAGGCACTTGATTTACTTCTCCATCACCAATAGTTACACTTTGATTATGTTTTAAATAAATATAATTATCTTGATTTGAATTATATGTACTAGTTGTTATTATTTCCTCACCATTATATAGCACTGTGGCATCTTGATTCCTTATTACAATATTCTCAAGATTGTCAGAATCTATTGTAATTTTAAATTTAAAATATTCATCTTTATCTGACATATCTCCAGTTACTTTATTATTTATTGTTATAAAACTCATTGGGTTCGTAGTAAAAATTGCATCAGTTTTAGTTTCACCATCACTTACACTACTTAATAGAGTTGCCACCAAATTCCCTGTTGGCATATTATTAACAAGTTCATTTCTTACCATCACTAAAGGATAATAACACTTATTATCAATAGGATATATACTTTCATTGCTTGAAGAAATTTCACATATTTTAAGATAATAATCTCCTACTTTACTAAATGACAAATCACTTAGATCCAGTTTCTTGGTGATACTTGCAATATTATTATCTGGTTGTATATTATCAAAAGTTATAGAAAAATCTTCTGTTATTCCCAGTATTCCTTCCGGATTTTCATCCCTTACCTCAGTAACTTTGTAATTAAAAGTAACATCTACATTAGATGTAGCATTAATTATATTTTTTGTTATATTGATTTCCTTTAATTCAGATGTTTCATCAATTGTTGTCGCTGCCTTTATATTCATTATGTATATACAAGATGTAATGATTATAAAAAATCCCTTTAATATTTTTTTAATACTTATCATTTTTTTCCTCCTTAAATTTTATAAGATGCAAAAAAACAAAAGAAAACAAAAAGCATCTTTTGTAACACTTGTATAAAATTAAATTTTAAAAACATTCAACCTATTTACTTACCACAAACATTATAGCAAAGATTTTAATTATGTAAAGACTTTTTTGCTTGTATACAAATAAAAACCTCTAGAAAGAGGTTTATTGATGAGATGCTATACATTTTTTTGTATATTCATAAATGTATTTTGATCCTTCTTTTGTATAATGTATTCCATCATCCTTTATATATTTATTTTTAACCCATGTTTCAATTGGTATTGATCCATATACATCACAATAATATATTTTTGCATTTGGATTATTGTCTTTTATTTGTTTAATACAAGTATTTTTCATATAATTATTAAATAATTCTACTTTAGCATTTGTATTGTCACTCTTATAAGATTTCACACTATCTTCATCAAATGGATTAACAGAAATAATATAAAAAGAATGCTTTTTATCCATGTTTTTTATAAATTTATCATAATAATTACAGAAACTCGTATATGCTCTTTTAGCATTTACACCATAATTAACTGTAATTGCAAAAGTTTTTTCCTTTTCTCGATTTAATTTACTTTTTGCACTTTGCATTTGAGATTTAAAATAATCATCATAACCAGTACTAAATCTTGCATATATGGTTTCTTTTTTATCATCAATGCCTAAATAATTCTTTATAGATTTATAAGCTTGAATTCTTGAATCACCCAAATGAATTATATTAACATCTATTTTTTCTGTGACTAAATCACTTCCTTTTTCTTCAGCTTTGGCATCACTTAAAATATTTCTACAATCATATAAATTAGCATCTTTATAATAATGTGCTAAATCGTGTCCAGATTTTAATGCCTCAATCATGCCAAGTATATCCTTTCCTTCTCGTGCAGCTTTTTTCATAACATCTAAAATTCCGGACCTTGTATTATATCTAACATCTATTAATTTTCCATTAGAATTTACTAATATAAAATACTTTGTTGCCGCCATAATTGAATCTATCTTTTCTTTATATTGTCCAGATTCATATCTGCTTCTATATAGATTTTCCCTATAATTCTGAGTACAACTTCCAGCTATATATTCTAATACAGGTAAGACTTGATTTCCCTCTCCTCTTCGTATTTGCCTTGGAACTAAACTTCTTAAAATAACATTTGTATACATTACGGCAAATGTTTCTAAGAAATTGTCCGTTGAGTAAGTAGGAGGAATTTCGCCAAAAAATAAACCCATTCTATATTTTGCAAAAGGAATATTTTCTTTAGCATGATAATTGCCGCCAGAGTAAACTGCTCCACCAGGTAAAGCTTGTGACGGATTTTTATATTGATGCTCATTTGTACATGTACTCAAGTGTACTTTTACAGTTTCATCATTAAGTACATATCCACAAGCCGTTGTTATCTCATCAGTTATTGGAATATCACTGCCATACCCCGTAGTTGCTACTGATGGTTTTTTATTTTGCTCATCTATTATTGATTTTACCTTTGCAAGTCTTTCTTCAAATTCTTTTTTCTTCTCTTTGTCATCTATATTTATCAAATAACTCATTGCATTTGAATAATCATAAATATTATTAGACTCTTCAGCTTTTTCTACTAATAGAATTGCCTGCTTTATATATGCATTATTTATAGTTTCTAAACTTATTTCACCTAAACAGGATTGATACTCTGAATTAGCAAGAGTAATATTAGCAATTAATTTTACAAATACTGGTACCAAAAAAATAAGAATTGCAGCTAACAATTTGTTAATTATCGGTTTGCTTATTTTATTAAGTTCAGAACTATTAATTGCACGTACCAAATCAATCATGACACTAATTATTAAAATTATGGGTATCACTACTCTAATTATAATAATTACAATGTTTACAATTCTCATGACCCTCAAAACTGTTGGTAACTCACAAATATTCCCAATCATAAATCATACCTCTACTATTATTCTACCATGTTTTGTAAAAAAAAAATATTATCAATTTTTGAATGAGATTTATTAATTATCGTTATAGCTTTCTACAATTATATCTAGTTATAATTTATCAAATATTATTTTACTATGTTTGTAATTTGTTTTATTTTTTTATATATTTAAAAAATGAATCAGGAAATACAAAAATTTATAGAAAAATTTAATTATATAAAACAACTTGGATATATAAAATCCATAAATGACAATAATAGTGGTATAGGTTTAACCTTTGAAAAAATGATTGGAAAAACACAAGACAATTTTCCATTACCAGATTACAAGAATATGATAGAAATTAAAACTAAACTCGCTTATTCAAAAATGCCAATTCATTTGTTTTCATTATCACCAGATGGTATTGAATTCTGTGAAACAACAAGGCTGCTTAATAAGTATGGCTACCATACATTAAAATATAGAAATGTAAAAGTATTAAATTCCACTGTTTTTGCAAACAAAAAAACGAAAATTGGAAGTGAATATTACTTTTCCCTAAAAGTGGATTATTTGGAAGGAAAAATAAAGCTTTTAGTATTTGATATTAAAGATAGAATTATTGATGATAATACATTTTGGACATTTGATAAAATAGAGATAGCATTAAATAGAAAATTAAAATATATGGCATTAATACAAGCATGGTCTACAAAAAGAAATGGAATAAACTATTATAAGTATTACAAATATAATATTTATAAATTATCAAATACATTTAATTTTATTAACTTAATTAATCAAGAAATAATAAGTATTACATTTTCGATTGATATATTTACAAACTATAAAAAATATGGAAAAATACATGATCATGGAACAACATTTGATATTAATAAAGATTATTTAGAAAAATTATTTATAAAAATTATATAGAATTTCTAATTTTGGTTTGGGACAAATAAAAAGCCTGAAATAATCAGACTTATTAACTAATGGTCGGGAAGACAGGATTTGAACCTGCAACCCCTCGGTCCCAAACCGAATGCTCTACCAAATTGAGCCACTTCCCGAAATAAGTGGTGCGCCCAAGAGGAGTCGGACCCCTAACCTTTTGATCCGTAGTCAAATGCTCTATCCAATTGAGCTATGAGCGCTTATTAACGCTATTGTATTAAAAATAAAATGGTGGCTTCAGTTGGAATCGAACAAAAGACACCAAGATTTTCAGACATGTGCTCTGACAACTGAGCTATGACGCCACAATGGCGGTTCGTACGGGACTTGAAACC
>JAEEGL016548845.1_pt1 | contig 16445 bp, 23 predicted proteins | sample 9134231 | NCBI WGS metagenome assembly JAEEGL01 (sample SAMN16246548, study PRJNA631951) | gut metagenome | biome: gut microbiome; feature: rumen; material: fiber-attached | host: Bos | place: Iran: Karaj | collected 2018-10
ACCTCTCCTGCCGCCTTCTTGGTCAGGCCGGTGTCCTCTGCGAGTCTTGCAGCGAGCTGCGTCTTGTTCATAATAAATTCCTCCTTGAAAAAAAATATATATCAATCCGGGCTTATAGTGTGCGAACGGGTTAATATGCCCGGAAAGAGCACGAATAGTCCTACAACCCTCCAAATGAGCGAGAAAGACAGTTTGACTACCTTGTAAATCTGCAACCCTCCAAAGGACTATATCATTTGATGAGAAGAGGGCAATCCTTGACACTCTTGTGAAATCGTAACCCTCCAAAGGTGGGACACAGATCGTTCTTTTTACAGTTCCCCTTGACACCCCTGTGAAATCGTAGCCCTCCAAAGGTAACTCAAATACTTTTCCGCTTCGACGTTTACCTTGACACCCCTGTGAAATCGTAACCCTCCAAAGGGTCAGGTATGCAATTTACAAGGCACTCCGTACATCCCGTACCTATGGTCTTAATCATCCCTCCGGGGTTTCCGAAAGCGTTTTGGATCTCTCCTTCGGACAGTCATCTGCCCGCAAAACTCTTATGCAGTTTCGAGCTCACACAGCCCCTGCAAAGAAAATGTTCCGATCAGTTTTGCAGAAGCAGGGAGTTGTTCCATATGAGGGAAAAAGTCGTCCAGCATAGCTGATGTATGGATTACAAAATAAGCACCGCAATCATACAGATTTCCGTTGGGAAGAGACAGATCAAGAGCCGCAGATACGTTGTCTACCCTGTAGTAACTGGGCAGTGACACATTATCCTCTTCTTCCTCAATCCCGAGATTTTCGTTTGCCTCCTTGCTGTTTCGATATTCTGTCGCAGACTCCAGGATCTCGGCAAACGAAAACAAGTCGTCTGTCTTGTTCTGAATACCACCTTCGACATCGGCAGAAACAAGATCCAGTTCGTCAATATAGTTGTATTCCAGATTTTTCAGGGTATTATGAAAATACTCTCCAGGGTTTAACTTCTGTGTGCTGGCCACAAGTGCGACTGCCCCCAGTTCCGACATATCAAAGAACTGGACGTAGACATGCAGGCGATCTGTTCCGCCGGGAGCCGGCATCTTGATGGCTTTTACAAAGCCAAAGTAATATCTGGCCATCTCAAAAAGAATTTTGTCCTTGTTTGTTTTGCAGCTCTGACTGAACGCCATATAGGACACAGGGTCTTCCCCCTCGGAAAATATGAAATTGTAAGTACCTGCCTTCTGATTTGCTGAGTAAAACATATCTGATCCTCCCAAGTAGGAAGTACATGATTTTCGATTAACTTTACTATATGTATACTATACCATGATGATACTATATGTCAAATCTGGAATAACACCAGATGGAAGATTCTGGAAATAAGAGTGTCAGAACGGGATAACCCGCTCTGACACTCTCTTTGACTTAGGCCTGATGGATGGTTCTTACGGGGATCCTGTGCCCCTCGTAAAAGACCTCCTCAGAAAAGGTCTCCAGGTCATCTGCCTCCATAGAAGGGACGATGCCGATAACCCTAAAGGGAAGGCCGGTCTTGTTCCGAACGCCCCAAGGCATAGGACACATGATGACCCTAGCCGCCTTACTGGCGTACCATCTTCCTTTCTTTAAGGTAGCGCAGAAAGGAACGGGCAGCACTGCTTCCGCCTCAAATTCCTCGTCCTCGTCCAGTTCATAGCACTTTTTTGCGATGAACTCGTAGATATACGAATCATTCGAAGCTGGAAATACCTGCTTCAGAACAGCCTCTATTCCGGCCTGAGACCGGAAAAGGTACCGGTTTTTCTTGGGCAGCAAAGCTGCCTCCTGAGTTGTGATCCCGACATGCTTCGAGATCTTTCCTCTGAGCGCCTTATCGAGCGCTGCAGAGGTGAGATTCTTCCTATTATCAAGAATCTCCTTTTTGAGGCTCTCCACCTCTGCCTTCGCAAGGCCGTTCTGCAAGTCGGCTTTTGCGTAAATGTTTCTTGCCATAATTATTTCCTCCTTAAAATAAAAAATGCCGGAGGAGTAATCCTTACCCCTGCCGGCTCGTGAATGGTTTTAAACATAAAAAAAAGAGCCGGCATCCGGGTAGATGTCAGCTCGTCTTTATGTTTATTTTTTACTTACTCGTATAGTAACACATATGTGTATCCTTTGCAATAGGGTATGTTGTGGCTGATTTTCAGCGGTGTCGTTTGCGAAAAACCTATAAAATAAAGGGATTTTTCAATGGTCGAACATTTTTTCTGATTGTTTATCGATAGATATACATGATATTATATCTGTAAATAATACAGAATTACTTTGTGACATACATGCTGGAGGAAGGAAAATGAGACGTTTGGTTGAATCTGAAAAAATGAACAAGGTTATTGGAATAAATCTTGTTAAAAAAAGAAAAGAGCGAGGATGGACTCAGAAAGAAATGCGCTCAAAACTCGTTGAGTTTCTTGCTACAACCGATGTTCCTTCCGAGATGACGATCTCCGCTTATGAAAATGGAACAAGAACAATGAATGCAGCCTGTTTGGTTGCTTTTGCGCGTCTTTTTGGTTGTTCTGTTGATGAACTGGTTGGATATGCGCCCGGAATGGAAATTGAACTTAAGCGGATGGAGGAAAGAGCAGAAAATACAGGCGAAACCGAGCCTCATTTCCATCCCGGTTACCAGATCGAACCTTCTCGCTATGCTGATTATGACCAGGAGCCTGTCTTTATGGCTCCGATTGACGGAATGAGTACCCCTAAGTGGGGAATCCTGGATTATTCCCGCATGCGTGTGTGCTGCGCCGGGATGACAATTCAGCTATCCCCGGAGTTAAGACTGTATGCTGCAAAACCTGATGCTTTCGAAATACCCATTGATACGTACAAGAAACTGAGTATGGTCGCTCTGATGAAGGCCAACAATATCTATGTCGAGTCCTTCTCTTCCAACAGAGAGATTAGAGGGTATGTAACCGGTTATTATACGCACTCCCCGAACAGAGCATTTCTTGTAAATACTGCCAACGGAATGACTCTTCCATACCAGGGGCTCGGGATCAGTTATGCAGCATATGAGATAATCAAATAGTTTACTCTTACTTTGGTTTTGAAAAAACCAAAGTAAAACAATAGTCGGGACCGACAGTATCGCGCTGCCTTCCCGACTATTTTTATACTCTATTTGCTCGCTTTACCGGTTTCCTTTCGATCTGTTATGAGTTTTACAGAGCATTTGACAGTTGCTAATATCCGTAGCACCACCTTTGCTCCAGGCGGTAACATGATCCGCATCCATTTCTGCATATTTCCATAAACGCTTATTCGTGCGTTCATCATTACTCATAGCACAGTAAGGGCAGTTTGAAATTCCTGCTTTTTTGGCGTTTTCTGTTTGTTTTGCAAAGACCGCCTTTTTGGTGGATTCTTCAAAGATCCTTATATCAAGTAGTTTCGGGTCCTGACATCCACCCAGGATATACTCAAATACTCCTCTCCTGTTTTTTACAGCCACATCACCATACAGCTCATGAACCCTTTGAGAGACAGCTTTCGGATCATAGGGAGTGGTATGGTACTCATCGTATAATCTACCCCATTCGAGGCCTCTCATTTCCGATTCTACATCTTCAAAGACACTTGAAATCCAATCTATAACGGCGTTGAAATAGGTTTTTAATTCCGCAATATCCGAGTCATAGCGATGGACTGACATATACTTATCAACATCATCATGGCTTTTGGCTTTTGACACCCATTCCAGAGCAGTTCGGAGATAATCTTGTCGTTTTACTTCGCCTTTAATGTAAGCACTCCATTTCTGAATCTCAGGCTTTTGAGAATTAGAAAATTCTTCTTTTGCTTTTGTTACGAAAGGGCCGGAGTGGATGGCGTTAGAAAGTTCTTGTTCGTTCAGCGGAACTCCGGCAATATTGATAGTCTTAAACCATTCCTTTATTTCAGACTCTTCGCCCTGGCACTCGTAAATGGTTAATTTTGCTTCCATTATCTTCTTTTTTTGATCATCTGCAAGTCCAGAGAAGTAACGAGGAATCCCATTACTATCCATTATCGGAAATTTACCGGTTACAAATCTTCCAAAACTTGTAATACGTTGTTGCCCATCCAAAACTTCAAACTTATCTTCTGCTACTTTTACAAAATAGATCAGTCCAAGAGGATATCCTTTAAGCAATGAATCTATAACTGCAACATCCTTTTTCCCATCTGCATAAATATAGTTTCTTTGATACTCTGGCTGAATGACAAGTTTTCCGGATAAGCCAAACAACCCTTTACCCTCATATTCGTTATAAACAAAACCTTGGCATACATCAGAAACTGTAATTTCGGTTTTTAACTCGGTTTTCATGATTCTATCTCCTTAAAATCCTCTGGATGCGTATTAATCCATTCATCTGTATACTTAATAAGAATACGTGAAAAAGGAATTTTAGCCTCTCCATTACCGTTAATATAACAAAGCATCTTCATCCCTTTGGTATAATGACCTTTCCCTCCTTGTGACCTATATAACGCCAAAAATTCTTCGGGCATAGTTCTAATTCCAACTTGAATGTTTTCGTCTTCTCTCTCATAGCCTAAAATTTCAAACTGATCTGGACAATGGTATTTCATAAAGCTCTTCGGTACACCCATTACCCCTTTATAATCCTTTGGGATAGAGTCTGTTGTAGGCACATCTATTGCGTCAAAGGTTACATATTTATAGTATTCTCCACCATTTTTCTGCAAATTTTTATTAAACTTAATATTATCCTCCATAGTCATAAGATCTATCGGTCTATGTCGTCTACCATGCTCAAGATTTGTAAACCATCCTGTACCAGATACACTTATGAATTTTTTTCCATCCTTTTCGTACAGCTCTGTGCCTGTCATAGGATAACTGTCAGGCACACGGAAAGTCATATTTTTACCATTTATTCTTTCGTTAAATCTATTTCCAATCCATAATTTATTTTTGACAATCAATGCGAAAGTTTCCTTGTATGTTATCGCGTTCTGATTTGCAATAATTAAGAATTTTTTATCTGCTTCCGTTATCCAAGTCAAAAATTCTTTATATAAAGAGAATGGAGGATTTGTCACTATAATATCCGCTTCATCTCTTAGAGCCTTTACCTCTTCACTTTCAAAATCGCCATCTCCTTCAAGATAGCTCCATTTAAGATCATCAATATCAATAAAACCAGATTCATTCTCGTCTTTCGTTAAAGTAAAGATTTTTCCTTTTGCATCCGTAATTTCACTATCATATTGCGGAGATTCCAGTTCAAACAATGTTATTTGATGATATTCTTCACTATCACCATATTTTCTTCTTTTACTATTGGATGCATAACTTGTGCTTATCAGCTTTTTTAAGCCCAATAATTCAAAATTCTGCGCAAAAAATCGAGTAAAATTACTCCATTCCGGATCATCGCAAGGAAGAAGAACGGTCATGCCTCGGAATGTATCTGGATTATATTCCAGGTATGCGTTAATCTCTCTTTGAATATCCTCGTACTGCGTATAAAATTCATCTTGCTTCGCTTCTTTTGCTGCGCCTAATCCCTTGTTATCTGCCATTACAAACACCTCACACTCCAAATAATTTCGCAATTTCCGGCCAAAATCTTCTCTTTATTCTCTGACTCTTTAATATATTATACCTATACTTCTAGTTTTTTCTATATCCTCATATCCGAATTAAGCAGGCCCTAAAACACGGAGCCTGCTGCCACTCTTTTCTTTGCGCACTCCTGGATCCTTCCGTAAAGATCCGGGTTCTGTAAAATCAGAGCCATATACTCGGTGTATCCGCTCTGCTCTGTTCCGATCAGATTTCCGGCACCACGGAGCGCCATATCCTTTTCGGCAATGGAAAAGCCGTCCGTGCATTCGCACATCGTCTTTAGTCTCTCATTGTCCTTGTCTGCACTCTTCAGGATGCAGTATCCCTTGTACTGCCCACGGCCTACACGGCCTCTTAATTGGTGCATTGTAGCAAGGCCGAAGCGTTCTGCGTTGGAAATGACCATTACGGAAGAGTTTGGAACATTGACTCCGACCTCTACGACCGTGGTGGAAACCAGGATCTGAATCTCCCTGGCCTTGAAGCGCTGAATCACATCCTCTACTTCTTCCTTTTTCATCTTTCCGGTCAGAACACCGACATTGTATTTCGGCTCAAAGGCCTTCTTGTAAATCTCGGATACTTCCTCTACGCTCTGAACGCCCATCATCACTTCAGATTCGTCATTTGTTTCGATCAGCGGACAGACAACATACGCTTGTCTCCCCTGAGCAAGCTGCTCGCCCAGAAACTTAAAGACGGTGGCATCCTGCGTACAGGTAGCGGTCTGAACCGGAGTCCTGCCTGCGGGCATTGTGTGAATGTCGTAAACCTTCATAGAGGTTCCGTAGAGCGCTCCTGCCATCGTCCGGGGGATAGGGGTTGCCGACATAGAGAGAATATTGACACCCCTCATAGCGTGACACATAAGGGCTTCCTTCTGCTCTACGCCGAACCGGTGCTCCTCGTCAATGATGGCGATACCGAGGTCGCTATACTCAATCTTGTCAGAGCAAAGAGCCTGGGTGCCGACTACGATCTTGATACTGCCCTCTTTCAATCCTTTGAGGATAGAGGTCTTGTCTTTCTTTCCGGTCTTTCCTCCGTAATACGCTACGGGGATCTGATACTTCTCTCCGTATCTTTTGATCTCTTCGTAGTGCTGGCCCGCAAGGATATCGGTGGGCGCCACTAAAATCCCCTGGTAGCCATTTTCTGCCATTGCAAAGAGCATCATGGTCGCCACGAGGGTTTTGCCGCATCCTACATCTCCCTGGAGGAGCGCGGATACTCTTCTGCCCTGCTTAATATCCATTACCATTTCGTTCAGATACTTCTTCTGGTCCTCTGTGAGGTCATAGCCAAGGGAAGACTGGATGTCTTTGCAGATGTTCAGGGAACGGAGATTTACAGAGGTTCCTTTGGGAGCTCCGGTCTCCTGGCGCTCCACCTTAAGAGCATAGTCAAAAAGTTTGGTTACTAGGATCTTCTTCAGTGCTTTTCCCAGCTCTTCCTCAGAAGAGGGTCTGTGTACTTCATAGTATGCCCCTTGCAGATCCGGGAGTTCTGCGCCCAGGAAGGTGCGCTCTTCTTCTTTCGTCATTCCTTCCATAGAGCAGGAATAGTTTCTGAAGGCCTCGCTTCTGATCTGCTCCATGGTTTCCTCGGATACGCCGGAGAACTTCTTGTAGACCGGCTGCATCATCATAAACTTGCGGTATCCGCTGCCCCACTGCTTTAAGGAAAGAACTCTGTCGGGGTTTAAGATGGAGTATCCGTAAGTTTCGTTATAAGAAAGCCTACCAAAGACGGCGACCTTTTCGCCCATCTCGTTTTTGAGCCGCTGATTCATAAAACCCTGGCCGATAAAGGTGACAGAGATCCGCTGCTTGGAGGCAAGGTTTAATTTGACAGTGATGGTACTTCTTCCCTGGCCAAAGTTTGCTCTCTTGTCGGAGAGGTATCCTACAAATACCCCGTCTTTTCCATCGAGGCCCGGCGCAAGAAGGTCGTACTGAACACGATAGTCTTTATACTTTTTAGGAAACAGATTTAAGACATCCTCGTAAGTGAGAATGCCCTTTTTCTCCAGTATGTTCTTTGCTCTGGTTGATGTCTGAATTTCCATTCTAGTGTTACCTTATCTCCCTGGTGCTCTGCGGCATCTCCGCATCAAGCAATTCCTTTAGCGTTTCCTTCTTACGCTGTGGCGAATAATAATCGTAGTTCGGATGTTTCCTTGCGAGATTTGCAATAATGACCGTCCGCTCAAATTCATCATCGCAAGCTTCCAGATACTGTCGGTATGTCATATCTACTCCTTGTTCGCTTTGAGTCTTTTCGCTTTGAGTCTTTGCTGACATTTAGGACAATATAGTTTTCCTTTGATTGTTTTCCATCCATCCGCTTTTGCATTTGTTTTTAGTCTATTGACAGAACCCTTCCTATAACGTTCTCCCCACGGGTTGTCGTTACAACCATCACACATTAGCTCAATCCAAAACATAATTATTCTCCTCGTTTTCCGCCAGTGGTTCTATAGGGCAACTAACCTTATTAAAACCTAAGGGAAACTTCGATCTGTGTAGTAGTCACTGTTTAAGAGCCGCGTATATCTGCTTAGCCTGTGTGTAAGAGAGGCATTTAGTATTTCTCATCAGATCAAAAGTCTCCGCAATGAACTGCTTTTGCTGTACAAGTGTGCGTACATCATCGGTAGCCATCATCATCTGATGATTTTTGTCCAACTTATTTTCAGCGTTAAACCCGTCAGAATCGATACGGAGCGTTGCTCTATCATGCTGCAGATATACATATCCCGACTGTGTGATTTTACTGATGGTGTAGATGACAGCCTCAGCATACGAAAGCTCGGGCTTGGTAATGTCCTTTATGAACACTTCATCACCGACATGATATGTCACACCTGCAATGTTAATTGATTCCATAGCAGTTTATCCTTTCTTGGAAACGGCAATCTGTTCTTCCGGAGCCTTTATCCCGTCCTCATAAGATTTCATTTTTCCGCCAGTGGTTCTATAGGGCAACTAACCTTATTAAAACCTAAAGGGCAACTAATTTTCAGTTCTTCATATTGGTGAGTACTGAAATAATCCTCTTGATGTATAGGGCATTTCTTGCAATCTCCACATTTGAAATCATCTGGTGCATTTAAGATCGCATATATTTTTACTTTCATACTTTCTGCCTTTCAACCTGGTATGCTGCATTCCACCAATCAATGTGGAACTGCATTTTGCAATGTGGCTCAAACCGTTCCAGAATAACAGTATCGCCAAATTGCCTGACTTCAAACTGATGTGGAAAGGTTGCAAGAACCATGTCGCCGTTTGTGGCTCCTTCATACCTTACTATTTGTTCCTCAGCATTCATTATCCTCGCTGCTTCTCTGGGGCAGTTCAATTTCTTCCCTTTTCTGCACCACACGGGTCTATTATTTACATCAGCCTTACCCGTGAGCTGTCTGATGTAGGTGCATTCATCATAATCTCTATACTCACACCCCTGACATTTCTCGAAGATGTGCTTAAATGCCTGTCTTGTCGCTCCCATTATTCCTCGCTTTCTGCCTTGTACTTGTCGATAATTGTTAATACATCAGCCTTATAAATATCATTAGCATTAAATGATATAGTCGGCATCTGTATTATCTCGGCTCTGATTTTGTCAAGCACAGACGCTTGTTTCATTCTCAAATTCTGTTCGTCTTTGTCTGCCCACTTAAGCCATTTACCACAGCATGAACAATAAATGCCTTGCTGACTTCCTTTATCGGCAAAGAAAAAATCATCATGTCCACATTTGCACTTGTAATCCTTGATCTTCATTCCGCGCCCCCTTTATCTGCTTCTATAATTGTTTGCGCACTATTCAAATCTTCCTGTGTTACATACCAATAACCTACTCTGTGTCCTTCTTCGTCAAATACGGGTCCAACCTTAAAGTTATCCTCGATAAGTCTCTTATGTCCCTTAGGAAGTTGTGTGCCGTTCCGAAACGCATTCAGTAATTGACTCGAATGAGAAAACCACCCGTCATCGTTCATGCTATTGTGATTTGAAAAATACTCCACGAGTTCATCATTAACGTCAATTACTATATGCATTTGATCCCTCACTTTCTGTCTTACGCCCTCTTTCAAATTCAAATCACTTTACTATATGTATACTATACTATCCCGATATACTCAGTGTCAAATTCTGAACGACCGATAAAAAAGCACAGCCGACGAATCGACTGTGCTTCTCAAACTTAAAACACGTATCCTGGAAGTACCAGGTAATCTTTCGGAATATTCTTTTCTGAAATCCGATATCTTCCCTCGGTCCAGATGAAGGTCTTTCTCCCGGTTCTGGTTCTCCTTCCTACCTTACTGAGAGTGACTTCATCTCCGGCATTAAAGAACCTGCAGGACCAAGGCGCTTTAAACTTGATCATTGCTCCTTCCGGAAGGTTTTTCAGGCTGTACGGACTATTCTGATGTTCCCAGTAGTCCAAACATTCCTTTCTCCACTCTAAGGCGACCGGATCATCGGTTACTGAAAGAAGCTCCAGGATAGGTAACGGGCACCGGCGCCAAATCGGGCCCTGAAACTCGGAAATGTCCTTGTAGCCGAAATTATCGTAGCTGTGGCTTTCCTGTCTTGTCAGTGCAACAATCGCTACTACGACATCTTCCGTAACTTTCCCGTTTTCTTCACAGTAAAAATGGACGGCAGCATAATACTCACTTCCAACCATCTTTGAGCGAAGAACGGTAATCTGTCGGCCCTCTCGGGTAGCGGTGTAAAGGCTGTCCATTACCTCCTTGGGCTTAAGCCCGGAGATATGCGTAAATGTCCATCCCATATCCTCACCTCCTTAGTCCCATGCACCGGCAAGGCTCTTTTGGAGCCGTGCCTTCTGCATCTGCCTGGTGGGGTGTTTTTCAGTTGCAAAAGTGCGGGTCCCCAGGTTCATTCCCTGAGAGACTAAGCTCCGCTGCTTCTTCTGCAACTCTTTCCATGCCCTTTTGGTCATGGTTTTCTTATTCATATCCATTTTATTTCTCCTTTTGGATAACAGGCCGAAAGCCCCGAAGGGCTCTCGACCAACTTTGCTGGCGTCAGGATGCGAACAACAGGTGGTCCGGCACCCCTGACTTCTTCAGCTTATAAAGGTTAAGAACGTCCTTTCTTTTTACCTTGTGCGTTTCAATCCAGGAAAGATCGATAGGATCTCCTGCCGATTCCCGCAAGATAACATAAGCGTCGTCGATCGTTATATTATAACGATCGATTTCACGCAACTCTTTTGTCCGCAATGGATAATCCATTGCAACTCTGGTGTAAAACCCGTCTTTGGCATTTGCGGCAAACAGTGCCTGCAGATCTTCCAGATCCGGAAGATGAGGTGCTAAAGAAGCCCCTCTCATGTTTTTGACGAGCAGATCAAAGTATTTCAACTTGGCATAGTTTATATCCTTCATCATAGAAGGAACTAAATCCAAAAACCGGAAAACATATGCTCTTTGCATTTCATTCGGGACTTCTCCCAGTGCAGCAGCGATAAAGCTTTTGATTCGTGCTTTGAAAAGCGCCTGCGGACCATGGTACGCCCGGGACAGCTCACTATCACAGATGCTTCTGTATCTGTGAAAATCGGATGTTCCGAGACGAGAAAGGATCTTCATGTCTGTCCCGATATTCCCGGCTCCTTCGCCTACATGCAGCCATTCGATATCATCTGCATATTTTCTGATACCAATCCCTTCGTCCTTTGCCAATTTATCAAAGAACGGAATAACGGTGTGGTTCAGCCTGCGGTTTTGCACCATCAATATGCCATCCATCTCTACCCAAAAACACTGGTTCTTTGACTTCCTGGTAGCCATATAGGTCAACAGCTTTTCTGCCACATAGCTTGGAGATTCCATAGCTGAGACAAGGATGCTGACCTCTTCCTCAGAAAAACCGTGGAATACTCCGTGATTTCTCTTGCAGATAAAATCAACCAGCTTGTTTGCAACTTTTGTCATTTCGTACAACGAAATCGACATTGGATACCCTTCTTCCGGACGCTTTAAAGGGACTATCTTGGTAACCAGCTCTTCTAGGTAATTCCACCCGATCTTCGTGGCAAGTGGGAACAGTTCCGTGAAAAAACGGCCATAAAAAGTGTCAAATCGACAATTTGCTGCTCCACGATTCTTTGCTGTGTTGAGGTGTTTGTAGATAAGCAGGACTCCTGCGAGTGCCCGTTCTCTTTTTTCAAGTGGCACAGATAAGAGATGCTCTGCCACATCCTCTGCGAGACACCTTGCTCCGAAGTTTAATCCGATATCTTTGATTTGGATCATAGCGGAATAATCTTCCTTTGGAAGCGATAGCTCATCCAAAATGTCATAGATGTCCATTCCATGTACTATTTTATTCATTTTTCCTCCTTTTTTGAAAATGAAAGCCGGAGGATAGAACTATCCGCCGGCTGGTGTATGAACAAAAAAAGAGCCGGCATCCGGATAGATGTCAGCTCTTATTTATGTTCTGTAATCATTTGTATCGTATCATATATGAAGAGCTGCGTCAAGAAATAGCGATTTTAAAGGAACGAGGCGGACTTTACGTGTCGTTCAGGATTTGGTGCTCTTCACGCTTCCGTGTTATAATATACTCAGAAATTGAAAGGAGGTGCCTTGTATGGCACAGATCATAAATCTGAATAGTTACAAAGAAAAGAAGGAAGCCGAAAGAAGAGAAATTTTTTCAAGACACGATGAGGCTCTTGCAGAACTGGGCGCCTGCATTGAAGAGATGGAGAGAGAGGAACGGGAAACAGGGACGATCTCCAAAGAACTCGCAGAGAAAAACGCAGAGATTCTCATGAAAATGCTCACGGCGGCAACTGAGTATGATGCGGCCACCGGAAGAGAGTCGGCGCTCATCCTTCAGTAATACAAACCACAAACAAAAAGCAGGCTGCTCCATTTTGGAGACAACCTGCTTTTTCTGATCACATGATCATCGCTTCGATCTCTGCGATCAGGTCGGGACGGTTCTCGGGAGTAACCAGTCCCATGAAGTGCCTTCCGCACTTCTTCTTATAAGCTCTGTTGAGTTTAAACAGAGCGTAGACCATCTGGTCTTCACTCTTCGCCACCCTTGCTTCGTAATCGAAGTCAGGGTGGTCGAGCTGCCACTCAACCGAGCCAATGCGGTTCCCGTAATACGAGAACTCATTTTTCTCTTCTGCGAACTTAATCGCAGTCCGCCATGCAAACACGGCGGTGGAGAAAACTTTCGCTTCGGAGGAGCACTCTCTGAAAGCCTCCCCCATAAAAAACTTATTGACAATAGCCATACTTTGGCCCCTCCTTAAGGCCTGCACTCCTCCCCTGTCGGAGAAGCGTTAAAGTTGATAACGCGAATCCCCGATGGGATGATTGGCCTGATTCAGGAAGCCAAACGGCTAACAAAAAAAAGACGCAGATAAACCGCGTCTTTGTCAGCTCTCGTTATTATTGTTATTGTTGAGTTCATCATATCAGGAATTTGCTTTTTCGTCAAGAGTATACTATACTTAATGTGTACTTGATTTCGCAAAACCAATGTTTCTCGAAATATAATCGGAGGTGCCTATGCCACTTATCATTACTGATCTTTCCAACCTGAATGAAAAACTTCTTTCTTCCCTGACGGTAAAAGACCGGGTAGTTGTCCTGTCCGGGAAAGATGGAAGCGTCCCTATCTCCCTTCTTTCTGCCATCTCCTCTTCCAAGGCCAAGATCGAGTTTTCTGAAGTAAAAGACTCTGCTTTTTCCGATCCTTTCTGGATGGGTGTAGAATTTGGCAAGATCTCGGCTTCTGCCAAGACCGGTGAAGACGTCAAGATCCTTTACTCTCCTTCCGGTGCTAAGCCTGCTCCTGCTCCCAGAAAGAAAAAGACGCCTGCTGCAGCGCCTGCTCAGGAGGCCGCTGTTACCAAAAGCAACCCGTCCGAAGATCTCCCGATCAATAAGCCTGCAGCAGAGCAGGAAACCAAAGCAGATGCTTCTCCTGCAAAGAGCGCGGAGACTATCGGAAATTCTGTGAAGAAGGCCGTGAGTAAAACCGAAAAGATGGTTCAGAAGGCCTTTGCTGATCAGGGATACTCTGCGTTTATTCTGGATGGTATCTCTACCGCCATCGAAAGAGCTTCTGATAAGGAAGTAGGGCTTCCCTTCCAGATCAAGTTGAACGCCGGCCTTGATATGGCAGGAGAGCTTCTCGAAAGAGCCAAGAGTGTATTTGATAAGGTCCACAAAGAAGGATAACCGTTATGACTGATACAGATAAATTTTTGGAGATAATGGATAGGCTTCCTTCGTTTACCAGGGATTTCTTTGTCGGTCGTGGCGACGACTATATGCCCTCTACAAAACTGGGGTATGCCCGCGATCTGGAAACATTCTTTACATTTCTGGTTACTACTTATCCTAAGCTGTTTCCATACGACAATATCGCTCAGATTGCCCTTTCTGACCTGGATAAGTTAAAACCGACGGACATCTCTGATTTTCTGTTCTATATCGGCCAATATGAATCCGCATCCAGCGGGGTAGTCTCTAATTCTGCCCCGGGGAAAAAGAGAAAACTTTCGACCATCAGAGCGTTTTATAAGTATTTTTGCTCTGTCGGACTTTTGCAAAACAATGTCCCTGCGGTGCTGTCTACTCCCAAGATCAGAGAAAAAGAGATCCTGGTTCTTTCTGCTTCTGACCAGGATGAAATGCTAAACGAGGCTTTCTCCGGTCAGCGCAAAACCCCGATTTCTCTGAAAAGACACGAAAAGACCAAGTATCGGGACCTGGCAATCCTGGCCACTTTCCTTGGAACCGGGCTTCGCGTGTCTGAGCTTGTCGGATTGGACAGAGTGGATATCGATTTTGAGAGAAACAGAATGCTGGTGTCGAGAAAAGGTGGAAAGAGCCAACTTCTCATCTTTAGTGACAGAGTGAAGACCCCTTTGCAGGAATACATCGAGATGGAGCGGGCGGACCTAATGAAGGTTGGCGATGCAGATGCTCCAGGACCTCTTTTTATATCCTCCAGGGGCAGCAGGATCACTGCCAGAAGGGTCGAGCAGATCGTAAAGCAGTACGCCGGATATGTCTTACCGGAAAATCTGAAAGTGACTCCGCATACGCTCCGTAAGACCTTCGGTACTGAACTTTACCAGGCCTACAGAGATATCTACCTGGTCCAGAACGTGCTGGGGCACTCCTCTCCTGCTACGACAACCAAGTATTACACGAAGTTTGATCCGGAGAGCCTGGAGCGATTGAAGGATTTTTGAGGAAGACTATATATAATTTTCGAGAAATCTCGCATTTTGCTGAATTGCAGATTCAATCCCAAAGATGGCATTGGCGAGCGTCTGGTGGCGGTCAAAGCACTGACCTGACTCAACGGCGTAGGCTATAATATGCAGAGCGTCCGACAAAAACTCGATGTTGTGGACTGCTTCATCTGCTTTTAAACGGTCATCAATCGTTTTCATGTTTCTTCCTCCGTAATCAGAGTAGCACATCCATCTGCGGAACGGATTACGGATCACCGTAAAACAAAAAACAGTAGGTTACCTCAAACCGAGATAGCCTACTGTTTTCGTTAGGAAACAATCCGAAAACTGTCAATTTCCGGATATAACTTCAGGGAAGAACCACAATCCCAGGAGACGGTGAGCGCAGGCTCATCATCCGTCCCGGTTACAATTCCTCGTTCTCCGGCGGCTAATCCATAGGGGTCATCCATATGGATCAGTTCGATCCTGGTCCCTGCCGGGTACTGCTCTTCCAGGGTTTTCTTTGCCTTTTCTCTATCCATCAGGCAACTACCTCCCCATTAAAGCAGTGCTTGTTGGCGAACAGGATCAGCTCGCCGTCTTCCATCATGACGGCTGTCCGGCGGATATCCTCCATGGCATCCAGAATGTCATCCGTTGTCCGGATGTTCATATCCGTTTCCAGAGTTCTCTGGGTCATAGTGTTGATGAACAGATCCTGAAGCTGCATTCTTTTTTCTTTACTCATATCTCATAATCTAGTCCGACTCTCACGGACACCAGTCTCCATATCACCGGCGCCCGCAATCGGGCAATTATTATATGTGTTTATGAGTTTATAGACGAAAAAGAAAGAGCTGAAATCCCAAAAGGAATGTCAGCTCTTCTTCTTGCTTCGTCTATATGTATAGTTTACTGCACAATTTCAGTTTTTGCAAGCATTTTTCTGAAAATAGCGCGGCGACTATCAATACAGGCCGATATAGTCGATCTTCTTTTTTGCAGCCTTATCCTTTCCGAACAAGGAAAGGAACTCCTGGTAATTATCTTCAGAGAACATTACCCGTGATGCTGCAGTAAAGATCTTCTTTTCCGCCTCGATATAGACGCGGATAAAGGACGAGTCCTTTGACATCCTGTCCGGGTGCTTTTCCGCAAACGAATTGATCGCAGGAAGCTCTGCTTCAAAAGCAGTGGCGTCAGGAAATCTCAGCCAATAATCTTCTTTGATATCGTTGATATCCAAGAGTCTCTCCGCTAAAATCTCCACTCCTTCTCCATCGTTTTTCTCCTGTGTGTTTCCCTTGATCCACAGAACCACATCTTCCTTTTTAAGGGTCTGCTTTACCTGTTCGTAAAGGGAAGGAAATACTGTGACGGAAACTTCTCCGTAACGGTCTTCAAGCACAAGGTAGGCCATCTGCTGACCTTTCTTTGTGTAGATGACCTTACAGGAAGTACAAAGACCGGCAAAATACACCTGGGTCTTTCCGGAGGCCTGGGAGAGTTCTGCAGTCGTCACATCTGTGTTCTTCATGATCCACTTGGAGTAATCGTCCGTGGGATGGGAAGACATGAA
>JAEEGL011326718.1_pt1 | contig 16444 bp, 22 predicted proteins | sample 9134231 | NCBI WGS metagenome assembly JAEEGL01 (sample SAMN16246548, study PRJNA631951) | gut metagenome | biome: gut microbiome; feature: rumen; material: fiber-attached | host: Bos | place: Iran: Karaj | collected 2018-10
AAGTTCATGTTTTTTGAGACGCTCTCGTAGCTCACAGGATAAAAAGGTTCCTTCATTTGCTGCGCAAGATAAAGCTCCATATCCTTGAACGGAGAATACACGTCAAAACGCGCTTTCGGATTGTATATTGCCTCAAAAAAAGGAAATCCCTGTATGTGATCCCAGTGAAAATGTGAGAAAAAGAGATTGTAATGCAGGATTTCAGGCTGATTGCCGAATTTTCCCATCATCCTGATTCCGGTTCCTGCATCAAAGACAAATGTTTTTTTGCCTTCTGTGACCAGCTCAACACAAGGCGTATTGCCGCCGACAGTTCCCTTTATCCATGCCGGAAGCGAATCAATGAATTTTACGATTGTATCCTTATTTTTTAAATCACCAGGAGTTACGCGCTGGAGAGCAGCAAAAATCTTAGTTTGAATCTGTTGCTGTGTGACTGGGGACGGAAGAGAGCCCCTAACACCCCAAAAATTAATATCCAAAACAGTAACCCCATAAATAAAAGAATTATAACCAGACGAAAACCAGTTTTTTAGGCTTTCATATGATATTATAACTCATTTTTATGAATTGGCTCAATTTTATCGTAAAGATTACTCTGAGTCTCAATTTCATTTTTGGACCACAAGCGTCCCTTGTTTATTCCGGGACAATCCTTGCCGCACTCATTCCATGTATCTTGATCACGAATCATCCATGACCAAAACGGATACGTAGAACACTGAACGGGTCTGGCTCCGTAAGCCGCACATCCGCCGGAATCTTTGTTCCAAAGCGTGCAGTCATAATTTGAACGCTCTTTTAAACACAGAACTTCTGTATTGTCATAATACTGAACCCAGCGACAATACTGCTCTATGAATTCTTGCTGAGAAAGTCTAAACCACCGGCATAAGTTTGTCAAATCAGCACGAGAAAGATAGACAAAACCAGGGCTTTTTCTGCAGCAGTCAGAGCAACGATTACATTCAAATTTCAAACCTTTATCATAAAACATAGAAACCTCAAAAAACTTTCGGCAAGATAATAACTGAAACTCCAAAAGATTGGAATGCATTGCATTAAAAGAATGTCATTTACAGAAGAATGTTTTTGATTGATAAAAAAAACAGGACAATAATTTTGAGCAGATGTTTTTGTCAGAAAAAATTTATGTGCAAAAGAAATAAAGGCCTTAAAACCGAACGGTCAAGGCCTTGAGGAATGGGGAGTGAGGGACTCGGACCCGAAACTATACAAGCGTAAACTACACAAAAATTCAGTTCTCAAGCCCTCTAAAAACTCAATCTTATCTCGTTGTCTTGCATAATTTTAAGATTCCCCGACCTTTTGCACATATCACGGAGAAAACACTACACTTTTAACAAGTGTTAAAAAATATGTGTTAAAAAATACCATTCAATTCTTGCTTTAAAAATCTGTTTTCGTCAATAATTTTTTTATTATCTTGTTATATACTACTTGACATAGTAACAAGATTATTGTATTATTAAATCATCAAGGGTGACTACCCGATAAGGAGGTGAAAGAATGAAATGAAGCGGAAAAACAAAAAACGCCAGCTCGAAAAGAACCGGCGTTTAAGACAAGCCATACTGCAAGTCCTAGCAAAACTTCTATGGCTTTTAGTTGAAATCGCTCTAACCCGATTGTTAGGTTAGAAACTAAGGTGCAGGAGCGCAAGTTCCTGCTTCTTAAAAATAATTCATTTTTCAGGAGGTGTCAAATGGTAATTTTAAAATATGTGCTCTACGTGGCAATTGTTATTACAACATGTTTCATCATCAAGGATATTGTAAAAATCATAAAACTTATAAAGGACGGTAAGAAAAATGGCAGGGACTAAAAAAGATGCTGAAAAAGAATACTCTCCAAATTGGGGAGGTAAAAGAAAAGGACAAGGGCGCCCGAAAGGAAGCCCGAATAAGGGAACCGAATTAGGCAGAAAGAAAATCTACAAAAATATTACCGTAACCGTAAACCCAGAGGAGGCGGAACTGATAAGAAGGCTTGCCGCCGAATCCGGCAAAACCATATCAAGATTTGTAGTCGACTGCGTAAATCGGCTTTATGTAAAAACTGAAGAATAAAAAAAAGGACTGCCCATTTATTCCTGGGCAGTCCTTTTACTGTCTGAATACTTTACGCATCAGCTGATGATGTTTCTGCCTCATGGAAGATAGATTCATTGTATCCGCCGACAAAGTGAAGGTTCCGCCCGACAATTGCGACGTAGCCTTCCGTCACATCGCTGGCATTCCAGAGCGCAGAGCAAATCGAGTGGCAGTTCACCTTTGCCTTGTTCAAGTCTGTCCATTCAGATTTGACGCTGAAATTGCCGTTGACGCATTGAATAACTGCATATTCGTTCATGTGTTTTCTCCTGTTGCAACACTAAAAACCGAGCTTTCCGACGATTTCAGCGACAAAAGCTATAATCTGCTCGATTGAGCCTGTGCTTGTCCCGCCTATCAAAAGACCGGCCGCAGAAACTCCGAGAACTGCAAGAAGCGAATACTTGACGCCTTTCTTTGCGAGAAAGTCCTTCCCCTTGCCTGATGCTTTTTCTGCCTCAGCCTCTTTTTTTTCTTCAACTTCGTTTTCCGTGCTCATAAAAAGCCTCCTTATCTTTTTGCCCTGACTGTCATTTTTTCGGGGCTGTATTTTCTTTTTGACGAAACAATGTCTGGGATGTCATACGGAGAATCAAAGATTTTCTGTCCCCATGCGCACGCGTGGATCCTCTCCCGCCTTGCGCCTTTTGAATCCTCCCAGTCGGAGAGGAAAAGGACAGCATCACAAATCTTCTGCATTTTTTCCGATGCGCTCATGTAGTCTTCCCAAGTCCATTGTGGATTTAAAGGGATTTTTGCCGGGTTAAAGACTGTGTGCCCTTTTCGGATGAGTTCGATTTCCGCCTTTCCGAATTTCGCCTTATAGTTTTCGTCCCCGGTGATTTTTCCTGCGATGTAGATTTTCATTCCGCCTTATCCTCCGCTACTTCGTCGCAATTACCGCTATCGTCCCTATCAATGCCGGGACTACCACTATCGAGACCGTCAGAGCCTCCGCCCTCCATAGCGTGACTTTGCTTTCTAATCTCTGACAGTTTTTCTCTGATTGAATCAACTGCTCGCGCAACATTTTCTGCTGCGTCCTCAGATTCTGATTTTCCGTCTGCAACGTCTGTACGTTCTGCTCGATAATGATCAAATTGTTCTCGATATCTTCCCAATTTGTAGGCAAGGAAAAAGCCCGCCCCGCAAACAAGAACAAGCAGAATAAAAAGAATGACCGTCTCATGCATCTTTTCCCCCTAAAGTTAATTTGTATGTTTCGCGGATGTTCACAAGCTCGCTGATGATTTCCCGCGTCCATGCGCACATTCTTCTCTCAAACTCAGGCGTTTTGAATTCGGGTTTTACTCCAAGCGAATAGACAAGCGCACAGAGCATCTTTTCCTTTACCGAAATATATTTTTCATCATTGCAAAGGTGGTTGAAGTGAATCCACTCAATGACTTCATCGTATACACGCTCAAGAATGTACTTCGTGAAATAGCCGTTGTATTCCGATGTGTCGGCATTGATTTTCCCCTCAAGTGAGCTGATGAAGATTCTTGCAAAGGAAGCCTGGCGCCTTACGATTTCGCGCTCATTTTCAGCTGCAATACGGGTTTCCGTTCCGATGTGCATGTATTTAGTCCTGATCTTGATGAGTCCTGTTTTTACAAGAATCAGAAACACCAGGGCAAGCACAATGATTGTCAGCAAAATGCTGGTCCCGTTTTGCGATGTCAAAATATTTTCAGTTGTCGTTAAAATTTCCTGCGTCATTTTTTTTCGCCTTGTAAAGATGTTTCTTGCAGTTCCGCTCTTCCGCGGTGTCGCCTTTTCTGACCGGCTCATGCTTCCTGATGGTGCATTCACCCGTTATTGAGTAAATGTCCTCTGACTTACAGAAACAGCAGTTCCCGCATGTCCTTTTATTTCTGACTCCACTCATTTTTTGACAAGAATCCTTGCGTCACACGGCTTGCCGTTAGTTACGCTTTTGGAATTAAGCAGCGGATTAAAGACAATCTCGCCGTTCTCAACTACAACCCAGTGAGGAATGTAACCGGCGGCCGCGTATTTTACGGGTGTCGGGCTTGTGATTCCAGCAATGCCTGAGATAGATTTTTTTGAGACTCCATATTTTTTCTTTGTGAAAAAATCGATGAGCTTTTCCGCATTCAGGACGGTGCACTCATCATCAATGAGCTTTGCGTCAAGTGCCTGAGAAAGCATCAAAAGCCATTGAGAAGTGGAGACAGTGCGGAACCCCACGCAGTAGAGGTAGCACATGAAAAGACAGCAGTTGTCTGCTACGAGTTTTACTTTTGTTTGTGGACAGTTGAGTATATTCATACTTTTACTGTCATTGAGATAAAAAAACCGCCCCTGAGTGGAGCGGCGAAAAGTTCATTTTTTTATGATTGTTTCTATTACGAACCGCGAGAGGGATTTCCCCGCACGTTCGGCAAGTCTTTTCAGTTCGTCAATTTCCTCAGGGCTTCCCGATATGGTTGTTGTCTTGAAGATTGTTTTTCTTCCAAGCTCCGTGCCCTTATTCGGGCTTCCTTTGGGACGTCCACGACCTCGCTTTAATTCTTCTGGCATTGCTGGTCCCTTTTGTCTTTCCTTCGCTTTCTTTCAAAAATAATTGTTCCTGCCACACATACTATAAAAATAATCGCATATTTGATTAAATTTGACATAATCAGCACTCCCGTATTATCATAAAGGAAAAGGCAAGCCAGATTGCTCTGACTTGCCACCGACTTATTTCTGATCTCTTCCGTTAAGCCATCTGTCGATGTAGTGTCCTACCACTACTCCCAGCATGGCGAAGAAGAAATCAGCCAACTTATCGGCCAAGTAAAGTAGTACTTCCTTCACTTTGGTCTCCTTGTCGGGCGTCCCCGACATCTTTATATTATCCTACTTATATTATTTTGTCAATTACTTTTTAATAATAAATCAAACATTTTAAAACAAAGAAGCCCCCAAAAACGGGAGCTTAAAAAAAATGGTTAATGATTAACTTTATTTAATTGTATTTGTCAATACTTTTACTAAAAAAAATACAGTTCTTTTTTTACACCTCGTTTCCTAAAGTAATGGAGTCAACTCGTTCATTTCGAACCCAACTAGAAGTCGTCATTCCGTCACTAGGGGCAGGGTAATCATAGTTCTTGGTTCCTGTCTCGCCGGGTGCAAAAGTTATGTTAACCCAGCAGTCTGTCTGTAATTTTTCTAATGCCCACCAGTTGTAACCGTGTAGACAGTAGCATCTGTATGTTACAGAATAAGGCACTGCCTCGCTTTGAGTGATACGAAAATATGCACCTCCACCAGTATCCCAACAAGAGAAGCTGTAAACTGGAGTGTGCTTATCCTCATACACAACACGTCCGCCCTTAATGAGCTTGTAAATCTTCCTCCCGTTCATGCGGAATATTTTTTTAGAAGTTCTTTGTCCTGAATCTATGACCGCCATATTATCTCCTAAGCCAAATAAATCGTGTCATAGCCGCTTCCGGCATCCTTCGTGTATACAACCGGGTGTCCAAGTATCATATAGCCACCGTTTCCGCTGTCGAGCGAATCCATATACACAAACTCAAGGGGCGTAAGTGCCTGAATGAACCAGTATTCGCTTGTGTTCTCTACGTGTCCAGTAAAAAGAACTGCCGAACCGTAATCGTTGACATAAACTTTCTTTGCTCCAAGTCCGTTTATATTCAACGTCATCTCTGTTCCTGTAGCGTCATAATGTCCGTTCTCGAACAGTACCTTAAAGCTCTTTCCGTCCTGAACTGAAAACTTACCGTTTGCCTCACATAGTGCGTTTGCAAGGCTGTGACAAATAGCGATGTCGTCACCGCTTACAAGCCATTGAGAGCCGTTCCATGTCAGCTCAAGTCGCTCGCCCTCATTCTCAAGACTGAATGTCTCCAAACCTGCCTGTATGCTGTGGCTCACATTCGAGCTGTTTACTACCGTTACTTTGCAGCCGATATAAGTCGGTGTTCCAAGTACAAGCGTTATTGAAGATGTTGCCGTGATGCTCAGTCTTGCGTCATACTCAACGGCACTTGTCGTCAAGTCCGTTCCGTCCACGATTACGGGACGCATTCTCGTAAATGACGCTATGATGTTGTTGTTCGTCTCAAGTGTTGAAAGACCGCCACGGTTTGTCGGCGTGCGTGTGATTTTCGTTCCGAATGGCGGCGTGTAACCCGTAATGTCAGGGATGAGGATTGAATTAAGCGTTAAGTCTATCATTTTTTCTACTCCTATGAATGATATTCGTTTATGATTTCAAGAACCTTCTGCCTGAAAAGGTCTGAGTCAAATATGTTCGTGTGGAACTGCGCAAGGTCTTTTGCGTCAAGGATGAAATGCTTCTTCGTGTAGTCAAGGCTTGCCCACGGAATCTTGTTCAGTGAGCTTGCAAGGAATGAAGAGTGCTCCTCGCAAACCGTGTCGATGTAAAGCTCATCAAGAATGAAGCTGTTTTTCTCAACGTTGAAAACCGCAGTTCCAGTGCTCTGTGTCTGTACGTTACGGTCAAATTCAACAGGCGTACTCAATTCGCCTATGAACACCTTGAGTTTTGCGGCGCACATCACAACGGCAATATGAATCCATGAGTTCGGCTCAAAAGAAATTCCAAGGTCATTGAAGCTGACGTATTCGCTTTGAGTTCCGCCCGAATGGATTATGAAGTTGTCAGCTCCAAGCGTTACGTTATAGACAACCTCGTCATGGTCGAGAATCTCATAGTTGTAAGGCGGCTCTCCGTCCAGCGGCTCGTTGTAGTTCGGCTCACCCGATGAAATTACAATCTGAATCCTGTCATGCTCGTTTCCGATGTCAAGCAAAGTCTGATTCTCCGCCCATATGTACTGAATCCAGAAGTCACAAGTCCACTCGTTGCCCGAAAGCGGATGCGTGATTGAATACTGTCCGTAAAGCGACTTTCCGATTTCAGAGTATGGAGCAAGCGAAAGAATCGCTGGAGTAAAGTCAGAGACTCCTTCCGGCGTTGTGTTGTCACCGTCAACAAGAACAGGCTCGTCCTCGTCATAGTCGAGCGTGTAAGGAGCCGTGCCGTGCTGATTGTTCAGGTCAGTGTCAAAGTGATAGACAAGTGCGTTCGGCGTAAGGTAAGGCTTTCCGATATCGTGTCCTGCCTCACGTCTTTCCTTCGTTGACATGTTCGTTACGACAAGGTTCTCAGGACTGTAGAGAATCTGACTCATCAATCCCTTAGTCTCCTGCTTTGCGACGGCTTCCCAGTCCGTCGCGGTTGAATTTCCACGATGCTCATAGTAAGTTCCAGTCGGCGTGATTCTCGTTCGGTCAAGGGAATCTCCGCTTTCCTGAATGATAAGCTCACCGTTGATGCTTGAAGCCTCAGAAGTTACCTCAAAGTTTCCGACCTTGAAGATGATCCTGTAGCCCGTAATCGCTCCGCTTCCGTCTACCTGCGGAATTACCTGCAAATACTCATCGACACCACCGACACGCATCGCACCCTCGTACCTTGTAACGCCCGTCTGCTCGTTCGTGATTGTCGAGAGTGCCCAATAGTTCGTGTCCGAGCCGTCAAGAGAACCCTTTGAGATTACGCCTAGGTTTGCCGAGATTGCAGAGAGGTTTGAGATGTACGCTTCCTTAGCCGTCTCATTTGCCTTTACGATGTCACGGATTGAGGTACATACTGCAATTGCGTTCTGAACCATGCTCAGGGAATCGCCCGCCTCATTGAAAGCAGTCAGCTTAAACTGATAGAGCGTGTCCACGATATCGTTTGTGTCCTGCCCTGTAAGCGGCATTGTCTGAACGTATACGCCGTCCGAGGTAAGGAATCCCTCACCGTCCTTATAGTTCAGCTCAGATGCGTAAGGATCAGAGCTTGACGCAGGCTTGTAGAACGTGTCCGCCTCGTCAAAGTCAGGCTTCCTTATCTGAACCTTATAGCGGATGTTTCCGTAAACTTCCCTGTTGTCGCTTCTTGCAGGCTGTGACATGAGGAGCGTTATGGTACGGTCAGAGATTCGCACGAAAACGGAAGGAGGCTGAACAATCCAGGTGCCGTAACTGTCTGTGTTGACGGAACAGTCAACGTAATTGTCAGAAACCTTGTCATAAACAGAGCGTACTTTTGCGCGGAATCTCCAGTTCACAAAGTCATTGCGCTCCATGTAGCCGTCTGTAGTCCTATTGAAAGTGTATGAGTTTCCGCTGACAGCTTCCCATTCTGGCTCTTGCGCCGTAATATCCTTGCAGACTTCAAACTCCACCGCCTGCACGGAATTTCGCAGTCCAGTTCCTGAAAATGAGTAGCCAAGCTCGATTTTATCTTTTTCAGCTTTTGCAGAGATTGAATCGAGGTCGTCAGGATTTCCGCTTTCCTCTGAGCCGTTTGAAAGCTCAAAAAGTCCTTTTTTGTATTCGTCAACGCTCAAAGAAGGAACGTCACCAGGAACGGCTGCAACCGGCAATTTTGGCTGTGTAAGATGAGGGATGTAATCCTTCATGTTGCCGCAGTCAAAAATATCCTCGTCATAATCAACAAGGGAAAGTGTATAGCCGTCGTTTCCGTCAGGTGAGATTTCTGAAAGCAAGAATTCATCAGTCACAGTCTCCGCCCCGTAACCGTATGAGAGGATATCCCCTGCATGTGGCACGACCGAAGAAGAAAGCGGAATCGGAGTCTCAAAAACAATCTCTTTCGTGCGTCCCTCAAAGCCCTCAATCTTTTTTGTCAGCACGGAAACGGAATCATTCGAGACGCACTGAACTGAGACATAAAAATCATTTTCCGTGTCCAGATCCAGAGCGTCGTAAAGCTCAAGCGCAATTATGTTTGTTCCGTCATTTATCACTGACTGAATCTCAGCGTTGCCGAGTCCGATTTTAAGCGATTCGTGCTGGACAAGGATTTTCGAGCAAGGCGTGTAATAGAATCCCTCGTTTCCGACCTTTGCGGTTACTTTCTTCGGCCTGAGGCGTTGGCAGTTCATAAGGTAATGGGCATAACGCCATGCCTGCGCATAGTCCGTGATTCCCTTCGCGTCAATTTCCCGAAGCGTGCAGTTTGCCTGCCTTTGGGAAGCGTCCGAACCATCGTACATGATTATGAAAGTATTCTCGACATAGCCTTGAGACGCATCTATGTAGGTGATTTTAAGGCCGTCCGGGTCTCTTGCAAGCTCTTTCTTGTACTCAAAGGAAATGAGGTTTTGAGAGTTGAGGATGATTGACGCGTTTTCCTTTATGCCGTCAACGGCAACTGCGATTTTTCCGTAAATGTTGCGGTAAAGGACGGCACGCCCCGCAGTGCATATCGGCTGCAAAACGTTCAGCTTTGTTTCGCCAGAAGTCAGGACGGCATCATAGGAAAGTCCGTTCTCATTGCAGAACTCGTACCACTCTCCGAAACTGTCGAGGTCGATTTCAGAATCAAGAGCCTTAGACGGTGCATGAGTCGGGCTTGTGAGGATTTCAAGAACCCATGCGGCCGGATTTGATGTGATTGTCTTCTCTTCGCTCCACTCGCGTTCCTGGGAATCCCATACACGGGCAAGCCCTGACGTAACAATGTTGATTTTTCCGAGCTTGTCTGCGTTTGCGCTCGTAGATTTTATGTGAAGACCTATCAGAGTCGATACGGCAGCTTCCCTTGGATTTATGATTTTCTGCCTTACGACTGACTGAGAATCAATGCTGGCTTTTTCGTCCATGCAGTAAGAATGCACGTACTGGACAAAGCAGTCGTCAACGTCAGAGGCGAGATTTGAGTCCGGTGTCGTGTCCGTTCTCCTGAGCCTGATTGTTATCGGCGCAGAATAGCGTTTTACCCATGCGTACTCATAATAGGTCGTGAGGTCAGAAAGAGAAGGCTCTAGGACTTCCGTGTAAGTGTCCGTTCCGCTGTCGTAGGTGTAGTAAGTCTTTGATTCATCGATTACGGCGTCGGCCGTGCGTATGTATCCGCGCCTGTACAGAGCCTCAAACGGAAAATCTACATGAGCGTTGAAGCGCATCTGTTTTACGGTGTCGTATGTGAAAGTGTTTGAGTAGTGGTGGTCTACATAAGCGTCATGGTGCTGGTGCAATCGCACGATGACCCACATCCTCTGGAAAGCTCCAAAAATGGTAGTCTCGTAGAAGAACTCAAAAGTTGCGCCTTCGCTGTATTTAATGTCGTCGCCCGAAACCTTTATCCACAAATCTTTTGCAGAAAGACATGTTGCATTCCAGCACCACGGCCATGTCGGGCACCATATCCAGCCGCTGTATGTATAAACTGCCTCAGCGTCAACATTCACCGCATCGTGAAAAACCGGCTGATCGAAAGTGAAGTCCGTCCACGTCGCCCCGGAGGGGTTCCCCTGCGCAGCTTTTTCCGCATAGTCGAAGCTGTACGACGGGATTACATCCACGCTGTGGTTCGCATGATAGCCGGTGATTCCCCGGATCGCATAGTTTCCATAGCGGCGGAATCCGTTCCAAAGAATCGAGACATCAGCGGCGCACGCATCCGCCTGCAATGTGTAGAATCTGTCCTCGTAGTTTTCGTTGTCGTGCTTGTAAAGCTGGTCTGATGCTTCCGTCTCGACAATCTTATCATTGAACTCATCATGATCGAACGGCTGGCCGTCCTGCGCGACTTCGATGTAGGAATTTTTATCTGCAAAGACGGACGTAGACTCAAAAGGAAATGTCCCTTCCTGTGGGGAATCCTGCAAAAGGTTTGCAAGCTTTACGTCATCAGAATAAATCGCGCCGATGTTCTGCTTATTGAAACCGCCCTCAAGCACGACGTTGTAATAGCTGTCGCATCCGGCGTTCCCGCTTATGGTGTGATAGCCTTTGTAGCTTCCGCCCGCGCCGTTCATTACATAGGGCGTGAATTTATGAGTTCCGATGACATACGGCTGTGTCTTTCCTGTCGCTGATGTGTTTGACGCACCGGCAAGATAAGGAATGTTCTTCACGTCATCGCGCTGGAGTGCAAACTGCTTTGATGCTTCCTCAGCCTCTTTCTTTGCCTTCTTGTTCTTGTTGTAGCTGTAAATGCCGTATGAAATAGGCTCAAGGATTGACCAGGCTACATTCTTGAAAGTGTCCCATGAGCCGCGCGGAATGCGCCTGATTGCGACGACATCAAAATCTTTTACGGTGTAAGAGGAATCAACTTTCTTTCCGCCTGCAAAAAAAACGTAATCATTTTTATTCTTGATGCCGTAAGTATCGAGAATGCGGCTGACTGTGGAACCGCCCGCACACTGCCTTTCTTCGCATGAATCCGAGAAATCTTTGTAGAACTTTATGACCGCCATTAAATCACCCTGAAAAACCTGCGCTCTTTCAGTCCGATGATTGGGGAAATCCTTACCCCTCCGAAAGTCGCATGAATTACGCTTTTACTGTCAATCATAAAAGCTACATGCAGGCATCCGTCATAAATGCACTGGATGATGTCACCTCTTCCGGCTTCTTCCGGGGCTATCTCCCTGACGTTCAGCTGTTCGGAAATTCCGAACAGCTGCCCCGCTTCCTGTTTCCCTGGGAAACACAAATCCTTGAGCGGTTTTCCGTTCCGCCTTGTCATTTCGATTACAAGGCCGTAACAGTCCAACCCGTTTTTATCGCGCCCGCCATACACGAACGGAACGGAAAGCAAGTCATCGTATTTCACGAGTTACCCTTGTTGTTGTCGCGGTTCCATAAAAGCGCGGGGAAAGTCATGTCCAAGCGGTCGTCCTTGTCGAAAGAAAAGACCGCCTGAAAGCGGTTTACCTTGACTGAGCCGTAACGGTGCTCAAAGCTCTTAAGCTCCGTTATCTCCCCGTTCTGGTTCAAGGCTCCCACCGCCTCAAGGACAACGTTTCTGTAAGTCTCGATCAAATCGACGACAAGGTTGTTTTTTATGGTGATCGTGAGTTTTCCGCCGCCGTCAAAGCCCGATACCGTGGTGTTCGGAACATAGTCAAAAGAACCCGCCTTGTAGACGTGCCCGTCAAACTCAACGTCGTTCACGTCGTTTACAAAGCGCATCTCGATGTTGCAGCCTTCGTCATGCAGATAAATCAGATACGGAAGGGAATAACGCCCGTTCCGGCGGAACAGATCAGAAATCATCTTTTATTCCTCCCTCAATGTCATGGTGAGTTTCCGCGGGCTGATTCCTTCGATTGCAGGTTCGTCAGCGAACTTGTATTCTTTGGTTCCGTTTCCCGTGAGTATGTCCGTGAGGTAAAAGCTTTCTGAGCCTGAAAGAATAGTGTTGTCATACCAGTTCCAGAAGGCCGTCTCCTCATCCTTTGTGAGTGAAAGGTTTACCGAAAAAGTTCTTTTTACCGATGAATTGAGAAGATATGTCCGATCCTTTCCGCTCTCAAAGGAAACTTTCTTAACGTTTGACTGTGGCGTTCTGTTTACGCCGTAGAATCTTATGTTGACATTCGGACACCATAACTGAGCCATTTTTCCCACTCCTTAGCTTGAATATCTTGTACCGTTCTGCGATGCCTGAGCTGCTATAAGCGATGACGTGAAATCCCCGCTCTCAAGCCCTGCATTTACTGTCTTTTTGATGAGAAGCTCTATTCCGTCCGATGTAATCTGTGGAGTGACGGAAGCACCCGCGTAGTTCTTTACGCTGAGGTTTACGCCGCCGTTTTTTCCGCCTGCGCCGTTCGCAGTCTCCCACAATGCCCTCTGCTGGCTTGCGTTGAGGATCATCTCACCTGAGTTGACGTTTGCAGTCACTCTGTCGCCTGAGTAAGAAGAACCGCCGACGATACCGCCGGAAGCATATGCCGGAGTCGGCTTGTTCGCTATGATTGTCGCAAGCTGGATTGAACCCGCCGCCATTGTCGCAGCGGCAAGAACCGCGTTTATAGGGAAAGGTGCTGAAGTAAGCGACTTTGTGGCACCGACGGCAGTGTTTACAGTTGCCTGCGCAATGGAGCTTGTCCATTCGGCCAGCTGCATCTTGTACTGCTTTTTAGCGGCTTCCTTCTCAATCTTCTCTTTCTGAAGGTAATAGGCGGCTTCGCTTATGATTCCCGCCTTGTAGATTTTCTCAAGCTGCGCCTGCTTTATCTTCGCCTCGTTCTGTGCGTTCTGCTGTACAAGGTCTGATATTGACTGCATCGTTGACGCGATGGAAGACGTGATGTCCACGATTTTCTGGCAGACATCGTTCATCTTCTGCTCCCAGTCCTCAACCAGCTCGCCCGTGCTCTGCTTCTCAAGATCCTTGAGCTGATTCTCAAGCTCTGCACGCTTCTGCGCCCAGGCCTCATAAATCTGGTATTTCTTTTCCTCGCCGTCCTCTATCGCCGAGAAATCAACCGTCGTCATGAGCCGCTTGTACTCAGCGTCCAGTGAGTTGAGTTCAGAAATGATTTTTTCTTTTGCGTCCTTGAATCCGTCCCCGATGAAATCAAAAACCGCCTTGCTCGTGTCGACTTCCTCCGAAAGAAGCTCGATGTCTGAAAGCACCTGCTTTACCCACGGATTTTTGTCCGACATTGCGTTTCCGGCTTTCTCTCGCGCCGTGATGTATGCCGCAACCTTTGCGTTGAGCATCATCTGTTTTTCAGCCTCTTCGGTTATGACCTCGCCGGTCTGCCTTCTCAGGCGGATGTTCTCCTCCAGCTTTTTGATTGTCTCAGCATATTCTTTTTGCGCATCAAGAGCCGTTCTGTCAGATTCAGAAAGCTCTGCAGGTTTATCTGTCTTTGGCATCGCGTCAAGCTGTGCCTTCAAATCTGCAAGCCTGCTTTCCAAGGCTGAAATTTCTGCATCAACAGTCTCTGCACCCTTTTGTGCCTCCTCAACCATTGTGTCGGCCATTGCTTTTGTAATAGCCGCGTTAAGGGCTTTGATTTCTTTTTGAGCGGAATTATATTTGCTTCTTGCTTCCTCAAGTTGCGGAGAAAGCTCATCGAGCTTTGCGACGGCATTTTTATATTCATCGCTGTTTTTATTTATTGAGTATGCGTCCTTGGCTTTTTGGAATGACCTTACCTGTTTCTCAAGGCTTTTGACGGACTCATCCGCTGTCTTTCTGATTGCTATCTGTTTCTGCAATTCCTCTTTTATTTCTTTCTGATTTGCAGAAGAAAGGAAGTCTGCACGTTTTTTTCGTTCTTCAAGGTCTTTTTCGAGCAGGTCTATTTCATCCTGAAGAGACTGTGCTGTTGCAGTTTCCTTGTTGCCGTTAAGTTTTTCAAGTTCCTCTCGAAGTTCCTTTGCCTTTGTCTTGCCATTCTCAAAAAAAGAGACTGCGGCAGAAAAGCCGTCTACGACCTTGGAAAGAACACCTCCCGTGAAATTCTTGAGGGCAGAAATCGGCTTTCCCAGCACTTCCATGAAGTCACCCATGGAATTCTTAAATTTAACCCATCCGCCCGTGGAGTCAGCGACGCTTTTTGACATGCCTTTAAAATGTTCTCCGACAATCTTAACCGCTTCTCCACTTTCAAGCTCCTCTTTTGTGAGGTTCTTCAGCTCTGCAATCTGATTACCCAAAGTACCGGCAGAACCTGAAAAAGTCTTGTTCAGCGCCCTTACGGCAGAATCGAGCGACATCATGCCGGATGCGGACACGTCAAGGGCTGCGCTCATTATGCTCTGGATTTCTGACTGTGTACGCCCCGCAGCTGCAAGCTGAGACATGAGCGGAATCAAAGTCTCATCCCCGACGGCTGAAACGGCCTGCATTTCCGACGCAAAGGCTTTTAATTTTGAAACTGAGTAATCGTCAAGGTAGGGGTTATTTTTTGCGGCAGTCTCAAGCTGCAATTCAGCCTTTATCTGAGTCTCGTAAGCGTCGGACATTGCAGAAATGGCTTGTTTAGCAGCGGCGATTCCTTTTACTATTCCAGCGGCCGCAACACCAAGCCCAGAAATAGCAGACCCGAATTTTGAATAGGTGCTAAGTTTTGATTTTGTTTCTGCTTGTAATTTGTTTAATTGTTGAGTAATTTTATCAATGCCTTTTTTAGCATCTTGAACGTCCGCTGCAATTTTTATGTTTACATTATTTTTCTTTGCCATTTCTCCGTTTTCCTTTTATAATACTATTAACAAGTAAGGAGGTGCATATGATATTTATACTGTCAATCATTGGCGTTGTTATTCTTTATAAAGTGCTTTTTAGAATCTTCAAAGATGAAGATACATTTGGCACCCCGTGGGGAACTCTTTTTTAGATTTGCTGAACAGGAGGTAATGCTATGCTTTTCATTATTTCTGTCATTATTGCTGTCATTCTTTTTGTTAAAATTGGAAATTGGCTTCACGAAAATGGATACGGTGGTGCCGGAGATCAATTTGGAGACCTTTTTTAACATTTTTTAACTTCCTCTCTTAATAGCAAATTAACTTTTATTACTACAAATGTATAGTAGATTTTCCAATCTTCTGTGTTAAACTCTCCCTTATGGAAATAAAAGAAAAAGACCTTCTGTATCTTCTTGAAAGCCGGAAACATCACATAAAAACCCGTGACTTTTTAGTGCAGAACATCATCTGCCTTTTAAGTTTTATCATCACGGTTTTTGCGTCCAATGTTTTAGAGCTTCCGTTTTCCTCTAAAGTTGTAATTTCTGTGTGCGGGCTGTTTTACCTCGTTCTTTTCGGTTTTTCCGTTTACGGTGCCAATTATTCGCCGGAAGCCCTTTTCAATGACATTGCATCATCTTCAGAAACACATGCCTTTTCCCTGGTCATAATCAAAAATGAAAAAGGGGAATATCTTTTAAAAAAAGACTCCCGATGGAAAACTTACCTGTTCCCGTTCAAGAGGACAAAAGAAAACGACGTGGAAGACTTGAAAGATTTTCTGTCTCAGTCATTCGGAGTAAAAGAGTTTTCCTTGATTTCAGAAAAACAAGTTGAAATAACAAAAAAATCCGTGTCGGCGCAGATGGCGAAAACATATCATCATGTCTTTTATCATGTAAAAATTGATTCAGAGCTTTTGCCGAAACAGGGAAAATTCAAAGTCAATAAAGCGGTTTACCGATGGCTCTCAATCGACGAAATGAAAGCAAATAAAGACATGATTTTTAAAAACCGCGAGACAATCGACTTCGTGGAAAAGAATTTCTAAATTACCCCAAGTTAAGGGTACAAATGTATAGTGTTTACTTGTATTTTGTACCCTTAATCTTGTCTAAAAGCTCTCGAAATACTTCTTTTCGTCTTCCGTCATTTCCGAGTCGATTTCTGCGCCCGGCGTGATTTCCCACATCCGGCGCAGCTTTTCCATCTGATCCTCGTACTTTGTCCTGCTGTCTTTTTTGAATGTCCTGTAGCTGACAATCTCGTTGACCTTCGTGTCGTGCACGTCTTTGAACAGCGCAAGGAAC
>JAEEGL013163368.1_pt1 | contig 16444 bp, 14 predicted proteins | sample 9134231 | NCBI WGS metagenome assembly JAEEGL01 (sample SAMN16246548, study PRJNA631951) | gut metagenome | biome: gut microbiome; feature: rumen; material: fiber-attached | host: Bos | place: Iran: Karaj | collected 2018-10
CAGTGTGATCTGTCCGCCGGAGCGGCTGAATCCGAAGCAGCCCGCGGCTCCCGCCGACCTGGCGGACGGCATCTCCTGCCCGCTGCTGGGCATCTTCGGCAACGACGACAAGTTCCCGACGCCGGAGGAAGTGAACGCCCTGGAGGCCGTGCTGAAGGAGAAGGGCAAGGACTATGAATTTCACCGCTATGACGGCGCGGGGCATGGCTTCTGGTACTACGACCGGCCCATGTACCGTCAGGAGCAGGCCATGGATTCCTGGAACAAGGTCCTGGATTTCTTTGACAGGCATCTGAAGGGGACCTGATATGCACGCGGAAGGGCAGGAAGCGCCTCTGGCCGTCATGGCCAAGCCCGTGGGTTCCCGCTGCAATATGCGCTGTACCTACTGCTACTACCTGGAAAAGGGGAAATACTCCGCCAACCCGAAGCAGACGCGCATGAGCTTTGACCTGCTGGAAAAGCTGATTCGTCAGACCATCGCCGCCTCCCCCGGGCCGACGGTGTCCTTCACCTGGCACGGCGGCGAGCCGACCCTGGCCGGAATGGATTTTTACAAAAAGGCCCTGGAGCTGGAGAAGAAATACCTGCCCGCGGGTTGGGAGGCCTGGAACAATCTCCAGACCAACGGCCTCCTCCTGAACGAGGGCTGGTGCCGCTTCCTGAAGGAGAACCGCTTCGACGTGGGCCTGAGCATCGACGGGAGCATGGAGGTCCACGACGCCAACCGCCGCCTGGTGAACGGAGCGGGGACCTTCGGGCGGGTGAGCGCTGCCGTCCGGCGGCTGCGGGAAGCCGGTGTGGAGCCGGACCTGCTGTGCACGGTGAACGCCCTCTCCCAAGAAAGACCCCTGGAGGTCTACCGCGCCCTGCGGGAGACGGGGTGCATCTGGGTGCAGTTCATCCCCGTGGTCATCCGGGATGATGCGGGAAACGCCGCCCCGGGCTCAGTGAGTCCTGAGGGCTACGGGAGCTTCCTCACGGCGGTGTTCGACGAATGGGTGAGGCACGATTTGGGCGTGCTGGACGTGCAGCTCTTCGCAGAAATGGCCCGGATCATGGCGGGCGGCCGGGCCAGCCTGTGCTGGATGAGTCCCACCTGCGGCCATGTACTCATTGCCGAGGAGGACGGCGCGGTGTATTCCTGCGACCATTTTGTGGACCCGGAGCACCGGCTGGGGACCCTGCGTGAGGGCAGCCTGGCCCGGATGGCCGGGGGCGAATTCCAGCGCGCATTCGGGCTTGCGAAGCGGGACGCCCTGACCGGAGAGTGCCGGGCCTGTCCTTGGCTGCGCTTCTGCAACGGAGGCTGCCCCAAGGATCGCTTCGGTCTCAGCGCGGACGGCCAACCGGGGCAGTATTGGCTGTGCCCGGGGCTCAAGGCGTTTTTCGCCCACGCCGAGCCGATCCTGGAAAGGGTGATGGCCCTGAGCGCCCAAGGCAAAGCGTCTCCGGAGATCATGGCGGAATTGAATGCGGAACAGAAAAGCTGAAGGAGATCGTATCCTGAACCGGAAAGGCAGGGGCACCGTTCGGTGTCCCTGCCTTTCTGACGCTATCGGCCCAAAAACCGCTGTTCCGAACAAGCCCGGAAGCGGTTAATTACCGGAACCGAGGAGACCGGAGAGCAGAGAAGTGATGTCGGCGCTGCCGAGCATGCTTCCCATCATGCTTCCGAGAGGATTGACGTCCTCGCTCTGCTGCTGCGCGGGCGCCTGCTGCTGCGCGGGTGCCTGCTGCTGCGCGCCGCCGAACAGGCTGCTGAGGGGACTGACGTCGGCGTTCTGCTGCTGTGCGGGCGCCTGCTGCTGTGCGCCGCCGAACAGGCTGCCCAGCAAACCGCCCAGACCCGACGGCTGCGCGGGTGCCTGCTGCTGCGTGCCGCCGAGCAGGCTGGCGAGCAGGCCGAGGCCGGGAGCGGATGCCTGCTGTGCGGCGTGGGCGTTCTGCGCATGGGGCTGGGCCTGCACCGCCTGGGTAGCCTGCTGGCCCAGCAGACTCATCAGCAGGGGAGCCGCAGCGCCGAGGATGCTGCCCGTGGCCGCTGTGCTGATGCCGGCTTTCTCTGCGGCTGCCTGTGTCGTCGCAGCCTTTTCCCCGCCCAGCAGGTGGCCGACGATCTTATCCCCGTCCTTGAGATCCACGTTGGAAAGGAATGCGCGGATGTCGCTGGTGTCGTCCTTCGCGTGAGATTCCAGCGCGCCGGCAAAGCCCGCAACGGTATCCCGGTTGTCGGCCTGTCCCTTTACGCCGCTGAGCATGGCAGGCAGCGCGGAGAGCAGCACAGACTTGACCTCGTCGGTGCTCGTGCCGGTCTTCTTGCCCATCTGTGCGATGCTGTCCGAGCTCAGCATCGTCTGCATCAAAGAAGCCAGATCCATTTTGGAACATCTCCTTTATATTGATAGGATCATTATAGAATCGGGCGGGAAGAATGTCAAATCAAGCCGGTCAAAGCAGCCGCCGGTCAGATCCCGTGTGCGGATCGCAGAGCCGGCTTCCCGCCCGATGAGGCAAATGCCGCGGGGATCCTCTATGTTTTGCGGGCTTTCCGCCCGCGCCCCCTGCTTTCCCTTTGACTTCCTCCCGCCCGGTGTGGTATGTTGAATATAAAGAAAGCAAACGGTATGGAGGTTTCATCATGGACGTGATCAAGATCGTGACTCCCGAAGCCAAGCCCGGCAGCTTTGCCATGCCCGTCCTGGATGTGAGCGGCGTCAAGCGCAAGTTCCTGGACATCCCCTACGCCATCGGCGGCGGCAACGCCCAGTCTCTGGACATTTTCCTGCCCGACGAGGGCGACGGACCCTTCCCCACCATCATCTTCATCCACGGCGGCGGTTTCCTGTCCGGCGACAAGCGGGACACCCAGAACATCTATCTGATGAACGGCATCCGCCGGGGTTACGCGGTGGTGAATATGAATCATCGGCTCTGCCAGGAGGCCAAGTTCCCCCTGCCGGTGTACGACGTGAAGGCGGGCGTCCGCTTCCTGCGGGCCAACGCTGCGAAATACTGCCTGGATCCGGACCGCTTCGCCGTGGGCGGCGACTCCGCCGGCGCTTACTTCGCCGCCATGCTGGGCTGCGGCGGCGACGTCGCGGCCCTGGAGGACTACAGCATGGGCAATCCCGGCGTCAGCAGCGCCGTGCAGGCGGCCATCGGCCTTTTCGGCGTCTATGACCTCGCGATGCAGAGCGAATTCACCGAGAAGAGCAACGCAGGTCCCGGCCCCGGCGGTCCCGGCGGTCAGGGCGGTCCCAGCGCTTTCAAGATGCCCAACTTCGCCGATATGTTTGCCGGCGTGGTCTGCCGGGAGCATCCCGAGCTGATGGCCCTCACATGGCCCGGCAGCTACGTCACCAAGGACTGTGCCTACACCCTCATCCAGGGCGGTACCGCCGACCAGGTGGTGCCCTATGAGGCTTCTCCCGCCCTGGTGGACCGGATCAACGCCGTCTGCGGCGAGGGGCGGGCCATCCTGCAGCGCATGGAGGGCTGCACCCACGGGCATCCCGATTATGCCACGCCGGAGAATGAGGACAGGCTCTTCGCTTTCCTCGACAGCGTCCTCAAGTGATCCGCGCAGGCCGTCCGTGCCAGGGGGAACCGCGCCCCGCCGGATGACCGTGAAGCGGATCGGAAGCTCTGCCGGCCGCGGATGGGGCGGCTGTGAGCTCGAATCCCGACACCTTGACAGGGACACCGAATGTGTCCCTGTCCCTTTTGGCGCAATTGCCCGAAAGCGCCGTGCCCGCAAAGGACACGGCGCTTTTTGCCGGACGTCATCGCTGCGATCGGGATCGCAGCGGTCTTTTATCGATCCTGCCTGGGGCGCGGCATGCCGAAGGCGGGCGTCTCCACGCCGTTGTCCTCCTTGAAGAGGAAGCGGAGGCCGTCGTTGAGATACTTTCCCCAGGAGGTGCCCCAGTGGGACTCCCGGCTGTCGACGATCAGACAGAGCTGACGGTTATTCAGCTTCAGGGAATCCTTCATGCGGCGGTAGAGGGTGATCAGGTAATCAAAGACGAGGACCTCGATGCCCTGATCCCCGGTGTACAGATAGAAACGCACGTTTTCCAGCTTCCTGGCATCGTAGGCGTCGACCCTTGCCAGGTAGTCGTCTGCCTCCAGGAGGCCCAGACCGCAGGACAGGTCCAGGGAACGCCCGAACACGTCCGGGTCCTTGAAGGTCATATAAAGGGACTGAAGGCCTCCCATGGAAGCGCCGCCGACAGCGGTGTGCGCCGCATCCGGCAGGGTCATGAAATTCGCATCGATGATGGGCTTCAGCGTATCCCTGACGAAATCGGCGTAGTAGCCGCCCAGGGGATTGACCGCCGGAGCGTCGGGCCGGCGGGGGCCGCCGAAATTCAGGTCAGGCTTCAGGGGCGGCAGCAGCTCGTTGCTCCGGTCATTGGAGGTGTCGATGGCCACGACCATGCACTGGCATTCCGGCTCCAGCTCGCTGATGTGCTGATCGCAATCCCAGCTGCCCATGCCCGCGCTGGGCTTTTCGGGGAACGCAACCTGTCCGTCGTGCAGATACAGCACGGGAAAGCGCTTTGCCCCGTCGTAGCTTTCCGGGGTCCATACGCGGATGGTGCGCATGCGCTTGTCCGGGATGGGGTCCATGGCGATCTGGAAGGTGACCAGCTTGCCCCGCTTCACCCATTCGGAATGATCTTCAAAGACGATAGCCATTGTTCTTGCTCCTTTCTGATTCTACTTCCAGTTTTTAAAGTACGATGAAAGGATCACTGAAACGCCCCGTTCCCGTCCTCCGCGGCGCGGCTTCCGTGCCCGACGGCGTCGCCGCTGCGCTTCCCTCGGACGCCGATACGTTTTTCCGCGAATCCGTGTTTGTCGGGATCAAGGATCCTTTTTTTTCCGTTCCGCGCGCTTCTTTCGCCTCTGCTCGCGGTTCTGCTTTTCGGATTCGAATATCTCGATAGCCGCGTCGGTAAGCTCGTCCGGCCAGACTTTACCGGACGAAACGACGTTTGCCCACGGCGCGATTTTTTCGTAATCGTCGTCGAATACGATCGTGTAGGGCGGACCGCAGCGGTCGTTCACATCCATGTACAGATGCCGCCCCTCGCCGATAAGCTTGTACGTATCGGCGTCGCTCATGCCGTCTTCGAGCAGATCGAAGGTTTCCTTGGGTATCTCGTACAGATGATAATAACCGAATCCTCGGCGTTCCGCAGTGTAATTCCCGGTCGTTTCGTCATAACAGGCCTTCCAGCCGTCCCCTGTTTTGAAAAACATTTTTCCTCCGCAGATCCCGCGCCATCTCACAAGTATGATATGATTGACGGCTTCTCGTGCCTTCCGTGCCGAAGCTCTGCGGAGCGATCCGCAAAATGAAATCGGCAGCTTACGGTCACCTGAATTTTACATTTCCGGATACACGCATGTCAACAAACGATCGGACAAAAGCGAATACAAGACGGAGCCGTTCGGAAGCTTGCTTTAACCGCATAAAGGAGGGAAAAAGAGGCGCCCAAAGCCGGAAACGCATGGTTTGACCGTGATCGGGCGCTGATCGGACTTCGCTCCGTCAGCTGCCGGGCCCGGGCGTACGACGGAGAAAAGACGCTGCCTTCATACGAAAGAGCTCTGCTTTCCCATGCAGCCGGAACCTCTCGTATCCGTACGGTTCTTTCTCCCGCCGGGCGGGGAGTCATTGCCTGATATGGGCATCAAAAAACGCTAAAAACCGGTCGAACAGCTCCGCGTTCAACATGTGGCTCCACCTGCCTCTGTCAAGATGGGTGCGGATGTATCCCTCTTTTTCCGCTGCGAAGCGTTCCAGGTTTTCGTCCGCCTGATAGTCATAGTCCAGCGTTTTGAGCCAGCCGTCAAATCCGGCATTGAATTGATCGATGTACGTCGTATCGTCATAGACGTAGTTGTGCCCCTTGTCCTCCAGGCGGAGAAAGACGAATCGCGGATCGTCTCCGTATTTCTCAAAGAACAGGTCGTAGCCGTAGCCGATCGGGACGACGCCGTCGTCCTCGCTGTGAACGATCATGACCGCCGCCTCGCTGGCTTCAAAGCCGTCCATGGCGGTATTGGAGGCGTATTTGCCGAATTTGAGCCTCTCATGGAGCTTGATGAAGGGCATCATGGCATATATGATCCCGCCCGCCTGTTCTTTGCCGCCTGCTTCAAACAAATCCGACGAGCGGTTGCAGCCGGAGCATTCGATCACCGCCTTTATTTCGGGGTGACAGGTCAATACGCTGCATGCGCTGTAACCGCCCCAGCTGTGGCCGAACAGCACGATGGGCAGATCCGGAAAGCGCCCGCTTTCCTCCACAAACGAGATCGCATGATCCAGGTCGACGACGCCCTGCGGAATGCCGCCGACGCCCTTGCCTTCGCTCTCGTCGTTTCCGGTGGCGTCATAGGCAAAGACGATGTAGCCGTTCCGTGCAAAGAAATCCGCGCAGTCCATATAGGAGTTGTGACCGGCCCCAAGACCGTGGGCGATGATCAAGATCCCTTTTTGGCCGCTGCCCAGGCTGTACATATAGCCGGTCAGCATCTGGCCCTGATCGGAAGGGAACTCGTATTTCGTGCGCTGCAGCCCATCGAAATCCTCGACCCGCAGGGTCAATGGCGCATAGCTTTCAAAGCGCTTATTGAAGTTCTCGTTGTAGATGCCGACCGAGAAGATCCACCAGCCGCCGATCAGCAGGATGCATACGCAAAGCAGGACGATCGGTATGATCCTCTTCCGTTTTCTTTCCTTTTTCATTTGCGCCACCTTAGATTTCCGGTCCTCGTCTTTGCGGTATCACGATCAACCGGCATTTGCTCGTCATATGAAAGCGCTCCGTGTTGAAGCGGCTTCCGTTCCGGCTTGCTTGAGAATTCACGCCCACACCTGGAGCGGCTGCGCTCCGTGCTTTTGCGCACAGCCCGCCATCAGGTTCACCCAGCTCTTGCATTGATCCAGGATGATCGAATCGGATGTGATGACGTTCTCTTTCCCGTAAAGCTCACGGTCAACGTCCTTGCGTATCCGGATGTCCAGAGAAAACGGGTATCTCTCTCCGGCTTCGGCGATCAGCGCCTTCAACCGGCCTGAGTTGGAAACCGGCTCGTCCAGCAGGATATGGACCGTTTCCGCCCGCAGCTCTCCCAGGGCATCGAGCAGCATGACGACTGCGGCTTCCGTTTCCGGGATGATCCTGTAGGTGCCCCGCAATGCGGCGAGATCCCGGATCGCGCCGTCCATGCCGCGGAGCAGAATCGACTCGCTCAGCATGACTTCCATCGTGATGATCGTGTTGAAGCCGTCGATCCAGACCTCGCCGCCGGCAGCCTTTTCTTTTTCCCTTCGGGCCTTCAGCTGCTCCTGCGCAGCAAGGCTGCGCATGATCGCAAGCCGCTGACGCGCAGAAAGGAGAAAGTGATTCCCCACAAAGGCAGACGCCTGTTTCAGATCGTAGCCCTCGTTGATCAGATAACAGATGTGGCGGGAAGCCTTCCGCATGGTCTCCAATGCGGAAACTGAAAAGTTCCGCTCATCCTCCGGAACATATCCGCGCCTTGCGTTCATGTGCCATCCCTCCCGCCGTTCCATCCGGCAGCCTCTCGCAGCAATCGGACCCGCCTGCCGGCAACCGCATCCGAAGCGACCGATTCCGGCTCATCAGAAAAGGCGATCCCATCCCTGAGCGGCAGCCGATTCGATTATAACGGAATCCGGTCATCGGGTCAATGAAACGCGAGTCTGCGGGAACGCACACGCCGTTGCTGCCGGCTGCTGATGAGCGTTCAAAGCCATGGCGTCGTTCGCCCTTCAGGCGATCTCCCAGATGACGGTCACCGTATCGGTGACTTCGATGTCGTCCGGCTCAATGTCCATGTCATAGCGCCCGGCTCCGAGCTCCGCGGAATCGCAGCATTCCTCCATGCACAGTTTCCCCATCGGATGGACCTCCAGGTCGATCTGGCCCCAGGAATAGTCGATGCTCTGGATTCCCTTCAGGGCGATCCCGGCCGCTCCTGCCAGCACGGCGGCCTTTCCCTTTGCGTCGGTGACCGCCTTGCCCAACAAATCGTTCTTCACCGCCTCCGGATCCCTGACGGTATAGCTGAGGCGCAGCTCCGGCTTTACCGGACAGTTGGAAAGCGCGAACAGGAGCCTGCCCAGCCGGTCATTGTCAGAAGCGAACTCGACCTTCATCAGGTGACGGAACCTGTATCCGATAAAGCGCTGCTTGAAGGCGCCCTTTTCCTTGCAGCTCTCATATTCCGTGTCCACATGGAAGTTCAGCGTCCTAAGGTCGGATCGCGCAAAGCCGAAGCCCGTCAGGAGATCCTTCAGTTGTTCCGTATCTTCAGCAGATCTGCGAAGGGCCTCGCCGTATTCCGGATAGGTTCCTTCCAAAGACAGGGTGATCCTGGTCACATCGGGCTTGATCCTGAGACTGCCTCTTCCCGTTACCCTGATCGTTCTCATTGCTTATTCCTTCCCCGGCGCGCAGGCGTCGATCACGTTCTGATAGTATTTCTTTCCCTCTTCATCCCGGCTGACCAGGATCACGGCCATGCCGTAGTCCGGGTTCGTCTGGAGCCAGCCTGCCGCTGCCCGGAGCGCCACCGCAGCGGCTTCCTGCCTGGGATAGCCGTAAGCGCCGGTGGAGATCGCCGGGAATGCGACGGTATGGAGGTCATGTTCCTTCGCCAGCTCCAGCGAGTTCCAATAGCAGTTATAGAGAAGACGCGCACGATCCGGATCGCCCTTTTTGTATCTGGGGCCGACCGTGTGGATGACGTATTTCGCAGGCAGCAGCCAGCCGCTGGTGATCTTGGCTTCTCCGGTCCCGCAGCCGTTGAGCTGCCGACATTCTTCCAGCAGGCCGGGCCCAGCAGCCCGGTGGATAGCTCCGTCGACGCCGCCCCCGCCCAGGAGAGAGTGGTTTGCAGCGTTCACGATGGCGTCCACCTTCATTTTGGTAATATCCCCAATCTCCAGGCAGATGCGGTTTTCCGGCTTGTCTGCCTCCAGGATCAGATGGATGAGCTCTTTGGTGAGCAGGAAGGGTTTGCCCCATGGGTTGATGATGATCCCTTCCTCGGGCATGTCCCTGCAGCCCTTCAGCATCCCATCGATAAAATAGGAGATGATGGAAGTGCTCTCGCCCCTTTCGTATTCCTCGCGGGATGTAAACATGGCCAGCCACTTTTTCCCGTCCTTTGTTTCGATGTGATGGAACCGGAAGCTGAGCGGCTCGCCGCTGGAAACGGTATCTCCCACCCTGACGTGCGCGATGTCGATCATGTCCGCCGCTGCCTGCGGAGGGATCACCGGGATCAAAAAGTGACCGTCCTCGTGCATCCGACGCCGGATGGACTCCAGGACGGCGATCAGGCTCTCCCGGCTCTGATCAGAATGGTAACGCCCGATGGCGGCGTCGATGACCTCGTTTCCGTCAAGAAAGGCGTCATGGAATCCCTCCGTCCGACCTCTGGCGATATCGAAGCGGCGCAGGACTTCCAGCATATCCTCCGGCAGGCGCGCTTTGCATTCCGCTTCAAGGATGGCAGGGATACCGTAAAACGCCTCCGCGATGCTCCCGGCGATGCAGGTCAGGGTATCGCAGTCGCCGCCCAGGGAAACAGCCGTCCGGATCACGTCCTCGAAGCCGGTTCCTTCCAGAAAAGCGGTGATCGCCTCCGGCACAGTTTCCTGGCAGCTTTCCACATGATGATAGCCTGGGCGGATCTCGTCGCAGGTGCGGGAAAGATCATAGCCGAACTCTTTGCGGATATACTCCCGGATCTCCTCCTTGGTGCTGCCGGTCCTTGCCATAAAAATGGCGCTGGCCGTTGCTTCCGCGCCCTTGACGCCCTCCGGGTGATTGTGGGTGACCTCGGCGGTCCGGCGGGCCATGCGCCTGGTCATGCCCAGGGAGTCATACAGCCAGCCGGCGGCGGAAACGCGCATGGCCGAGCCGTTGCCGTAACTGCCGTAAGGCTGCGGGTCCTTTGACCGGAGCCAGCGGGAAAAACGCACACCATACCCGGCGTTAGGATATTTCCTGCCCCATTTCCGCATGGACCGCACCAGCAGATCGCGGGTTTCGGGCAGTGTGCCGTTTTTCGCTTCCATCAGGGCCTCGGCCACCGCGACGGCCATTACCGTATCGTCGGTATATTTGCTCTCTGCCGTGAACAGCGGGAAGTCTTTGGTTTTGCCGCCCCTGTCGAATTCATAGGGAGCCCCGATCATATCTCCAAGAATCGCTCCGTACATGTTCCTTCCTCCTCGTTTCCTTTGATGATCCGAGTATAAAGGATAGAAAAATCAAACTGGTCGTCTGCCGAACGACATTTCGAAACAGCGGAATGAAAGCTGCCTGCATCGTAAGGCGGGCACCGGGAATGGACCGTTTCTCCCGCTGTAACGCTTTCAGCGGAAGGCGTCTGTTAAGCGGTGAGCATGACGGAAAAGCGCCGACTCGGCATCAAACTGAGTCGGTGCAATGATTGCTTCGCAGGGGAGATGCCGGTCGATGAAATACGCTCCATGCCGGATCAGAACAGCCGGTGAAAACCTGTTTTCCGAACAATAGTTGGTTTCCGCCATATCCGCTATGCTGTTGTTTTTCTGTCCCTGCCGATTCCCTTTGCCGTGTGACGGGGCCTGACCTCCTGCCTCCCATCCGGCGTGTTCTCTCCTTCGCGTGCTTTGATCATGAACTGCCGTTCAGCCTTCTCCCTTTGCGCTCTCCTGAGACAGCAGCTTGCTTTGAATCGCACAGAGCATCTCCCGCTCCTGCCCGGAGTAATATTCCTCGAAACCGGAAACGGTGAACCCGGAGGGATCGTCCAGCAGAGCCCGGATCACGCCGTCAAAGGAATGGGCATGACCGCTGTATTCCTTTCCTGTCGTGGCAGAATCGTGATAGGGGAAGTACAGGCCGGTCCTTGCAAACTCGGAAGCAACATACAAAAGGTCGCCTTCCTCGGATTCCCGGTCCGGGAAATCCACCCGCCACATTGCCGCGCCTTCGTCGTAATACGGCTGATAGGCGGTCTCGCCCTCGGAGAGGAGCCGGAGGGCCGCCTGGTATTTCTCAATGCGTTTTCCTGCCTTCTCGTCGATCTCGTCCAGCCGGGTGAGATCGCTGTTGTGCCGGAGGTCTGCCATCTTGACCGTCCGGGCGATCCTGTTTTCACGGATCTTCGCCACATAATCCATATATGGGATTCGCTTGTCATGGGTCATCAGGGCCAGCGCTGTCAGGACGTTCTCGTCAAAGCCCATGGCCCGGAGATCATCCAGCGTATAGTGTGTATCCTCGATCACGTCATGGAGCAGGGCGACGGTGGCGGTCTCTTCATCCGGCATCTGCTCGGCCAGGTGAAAGGGGTGGAACACATACGGCATGCCGGATTTGTCCGTCTGATCCTTATGGGCCTCAAAGCAGAGCTTCATGGCCTTTTTTGTCATTTCCGTATAGATCATAATAACCTCCCACAATCCAGGTTTCATCAGAATCATACCAGATCACAGAGGCTATGCGGTCGCCTGGCGGGCGACAAATCGTTGGAGCTTTCTTCCATACGGCTGCCGGATTTTTATGTCCCGTTTGCATGTCGATCCAAGGGATACGGCCTTATCCCGTCCGATCGGGGCAGGTATCTCTGCAGGTCAGAAGTTTTGGACGGCTTTCCGCGACCCGGGAACAGCATCGCCGGAGCTGCCTGCAGGACCGTCTTCCGCGATTGTCTGTATGCCTGCAGCTCGTCGATCAGGATGACCGTCCGTCCAACGCGGAAAACCGATGACAGCGGCATCTTCGCAATGCCGTCTGTCCCGCACCGGATGTGAAGGATATCTGCGCGGAAGCGAACAGGGATCGCGCGGCAGAGCAGCTTAAAGCCTTTGATCCGGTTCATCGTGCGGCTCCAAAGCCGCCTGCCATTCCTCCCTGGTCAAAAGATTTACATGTCCCGTGCGTGTTTCGCCGAGCTGAGGTACAGGCAGGTTCTCCGTCGTCCACTGATACCGGAAGCCCAGCTTTTCCTGGACGCGCCTGGACTTTTCGTTGCCGTCGTAATAGCCGCACCAGACTCTTTGAAGGTTCAGGTCAACAAACGCGTGACGGAGCATTTCCCGCCCCGCTTCCGGCACGATCCCCCGTCCCCAATACGGAACGCCCAGCCAGTATCCCAGTTCCATTTCATCGTCTTTTGCCGCAAGATCGTTGCGATGCAATCCGATGCTCCCGATAGGGAGCCCGGTTGCCTTCAGCACGATGGCATAAATTTCCGGCTTCCTCAGAACATCACGGATGATCTGCCGGCTGTTCTCCACATCGGTATGCACGGGCCAGCCGGCGATGGGTCCGACGCGGTCGTCCCTCGCATATCGATAACACTCCCCCGCGTCGGATTCTTCCCAGGGGCGAAGGATCAGCCTTTCCGTTTCCAACACCATGTTGATTCCCCCTTTGCCTTCGCTTGCCCTCATTATCCAGCCGCATTCTCAGTCTCCCAGGACCGGCTGTCCATATTTGAAAAGCGCCGCGTTGATCTCATAGATGTCGTAATTCTTGTTGGTAATGAAATACGAAACGATCAGATCAAACGAATCGCTGGGTGAAAAGGCGATCCCTGCTCTGGCAAGCAGGTCCAGCGTGGTCGCCAGATCCAACTCAAGAGCGATGGCGAAGGCCACTGCCGTTTTCTTTTTCGGCCGGTAGTCCGCCTTGCAGCGGATGCGGGAGAACACCTTTCGGTCGATGTTGGCCTTCTTGTATACGGTCACGTCGTCCAGGCCGCGCTCGTCGATCAGCTTGAACAGCCGCTGCTGAAAAGTCTCCCCGGCCCCGCCCAGCACTTCGTCCAGGCTCTTGCCGCCGATCTCCGGGAAAGCGGCCGCCGCCGACGCCGCTTCATCCGCATCCGCGCTTTCTTCGAAGACCCCCATGGCGTTCGCCGGGAGCGCCTCTTCCTCCCGCTGGCGGGCCATTCGCCGTCTGCGGTTTTCCGAGCCGTAATCACCGCCGTATTCCGTTTTCCTCAGTTCATGGGCGGCGTGCTCGTCGATGTACTGTTCGATCCCCCCGACCAGCTTTTCGGACAGCTCCAGTGCTCTGCGGTCGAACACCACGAGGATGACCTTCATCTCGTGTGTCAGCAGGAATCTGCCGATCTCGGAAAGGGCAATGTTCAGCGCTTCGTCCTTTGGAAAACCGTAAACTCCCGTGGCGATCAGCGGGAAAGCGGTGCTTTTGCATCCGAGTTTATCGGCCAGAGCCAGCGACTTTTCATAGCAGGAGCGGAGGATATCCCGCTCGCCGTGGCTGCCATCCACCCATGCGGGGCCGACGGTGTGGATGATGTACCTGGCATTCAGCGCGAAGGCGTCGGTATGGAACGCCTGCCCCGGAGCGATCTCACCGATCTTCTTCCTCTGGGCCAGGAGCTGCTCTTTTCCGGCAGCGGCGTAGACGGCGCTGTCAGTGCCGCTCCCGACGCGGGGCTTTGGATTGGCCGTGTTGACGATGGCGTCGGCTTTTACTCTGGTAATATCGTTTCGGATGATCTGAAACGGCATCAGCCGTCACCTCCAGACCGGTTATATGTCGATGGTTCAGAGCCTCTTGTTTGGATATGAGAGCTTGTACGCCGGTTAGCGGGAAGCCGTGTATCCGTTTTCTAACGGCATATCCGCGAAAGGACCGGGCATGGCGTCTCAAAGGATCGAAAGATGCGGAAATTGCTCTCCTCCGAACCGAGCGTTACCGTGAGACCGTTGGGCGAAGGCCGTTCATGTCTTTGCCCCTCCGTTCCGCCGGATTCCTTCGCCGGATCCCTGCCGTCGAACCCCGACCTGTCCGGGAAAGCGGGAAAAACGCGCGGCCGCGGCCTTAGTCCAGCACCTCCACCAGCTCGATGGTGAAATTCAGTTCTTTTCCGGCCATCTCGTGGTTGGCGTCGAAGGTGATCGTCTTATCGTCCTTTGCGGTGACCTTTACGACCCGCTGCTGCCCGTAACTGTTCTGCAGATACACCTGGTCGCCGACCGAAACTTCTTCCGCACCGGGGACATCGGCGATCTCCACGGTGATAATGGCGTCGGGATCTGCCTCGCCGTAGGCTTCCGACGGCGTCAGATGCACTTGCAGCGTCTGGCCGACTTCCATGTTTGCGACGGCGGCGTCAAAGCCCGGGATCATCATGCCGGCGCCGCAGATGAACTCCAGCGGCTCACCGCGGACATAGGAGGAGTCGAACACCGTGCCGTCGTTGAAGGTGCCTGTGTAATGCGTCCTGCAGGTCTTGCCGACGTTCTTCCCTTCGAACGCCGGGGCGCAGCCGCGGCATCCGCCGCAGCTTTCACAGCTGCCGCATTCCCCGTCGTCCTCATGGCTGCCGCAGGAATGCTCTTCGCTGTGATGGTCGCAGTTCGCTCCCGTATCCTCCAATTCGCCCCGGAGGTAAGCCGCAACTGCCTCGTCGGCGTCTCCGGAAGCGCCTGCGCAGAGCTCGATACCCTGTTCAATCAGCGCCTCTTGAGCGCCGCCGCCGATGCCGCCGCAGATCAGCACATCGACGCCGTGCTCCTTCAAAAATACCGCCAGCGCTTCGTGGCCTGTTCCGCCGGCGCTGAGCAGCTCGGCGGAGACCGCCTTGCCGTCCGCGATCTCATAGACCTTGAACTGCTCCGTATGACCGAAGTGCTGAAATACCGTTCCGTCCTCATGTGTCACTGCAATTCTCATCTTTGACCTCCGTTGTTTCAATTGTTGAATAATCTGCTCACGACTGCCGTTTACGGTCGTGCAGCCTGTCATGACCCCAGACTGAATATGGAAGACCAATACGTTAACGCCGATCCCCGTCCCGTGTCCGCACCGGCATGCGTTTCCATAAAAACGCCTGCCGCGACCGAATCGTTTTAATGAAGCAGGGAGTCGCCCCGGAAGGACCTGGTTTCCGGTATCCGGAATGCGCGCGGCGGTCTCAAGCTCAAAAGGGGACGCCGGAATCCATTCCAATGCCCGGTCCCGGTGATCAGGCTGCGTTTTTGCTTCCCTGCGAAAAAGGCAGGATTCCGGAATGACTCAATTCTTCAGGGACTGCTTCATTAAACACTTCACAATATAGCTGACCGCGCCCCAGATAGTTGTGAAGCCAAGGCAAACGATGCCCAAAACGGTCAGGACGCTTTCTTTTAACAGCGATATGTGAGATCAAACACCGTCCACCCTTCAGAACCACCCTGCATCAAAAAAACACGGAAAACAGAAAAGAAGCAACGCAAAAAACAGTGGTTATTATGTGAAGCTTCTTCAAAGCGTAGAAATCCATGTTTTTCTCCTCCCCCTTATCCCAAAGGGATCCAACCGGCCGCGATCAGGATCCGGCTGCGACCAGTTTAGCATCTGCCCCGGCAAATTGCAAATCCCGCAGCCTTGTGGAACTCCGTATGTCCGAAAGAATGACGACGGAACGGTCTGCTGGCCGACTGAAGCAGTATATGGAAGACGTCTTGCGGAATCAGCATAGGGAAAAAGCGATAGAGGCCGAAAACAAAAGGGAGAGCCTTGAAACCCTTTGATTTCAAGGCTCTCCGTGGAGCAATCGCCCAAAATCGCTATTCCGGGAAATCGCTCAGTATTCGACAATTATAACTTTTCACTTATCACGAACACTGTTAGTGGAAACAACATGATGGATCAGCCTTCCGATAGGCTGATCCGTTTGGCTTGCTAATTCTGAAGATAGACAGCTGGTACATTTTTCGTCAACCAGACGCCGTTCACAGAACGAAAGAACCGAAAGCCATCCCGGTACATTTGACCGGAGCTAACGCGGTATACGATTGGACGCCCATGCCTAGCACCTACTTTGATGGCCGTCTCAATATCTTTGGAAAGATGGACATACAGGCGGGTTTTTGCTATCAGGCCATTTTGTTTTATCCATCACGAACTGCCACGATTCGCTATATGTCATACCGGTTAATAGAACGACCTAGCAACCGGAGTAAGGGCTGTGGTGGCGTGATGCGGGTCGCGCCAATAGGACTATTCTTCTGCGATCGTCCATTGTCTATCGATTACTCTGACAGAATTGCAGCGGAAGCAGCGGCCATTACTCACGGTCACGAACTCGGTTGGCTTCCTGCTGCTGCTCTAGCGCATATCATCCGCAGATTGGCCGAGAACGAAGATGAAACGATTATAAATGCCGTTCTGGATTCAGCAAACGCACTCAGATGCCACTACCCGCATTTGGAACACTTAACGGATCTTCTCAATTTGATTCACCGCGAAAGACAGCGCAGCAGATGTCTCTGTTGCGAAAAACCGGGAACTATAATATAATAATTACTATTGAAAAGAATCAATCGGAAAGGAGCACGCTATGGCAAACTTCTGCAAAAACTGCGGCGCTGCCCTGGAGC
>JAEEGL016363093.1_pt1 | contig 16444 bp, 22 predicted proteins | sample 9134231 | NCBI WGS metagenome assembly JAEEGL01 (sample SAMN16246548, study PRJNA631951) | gut metagenome | biome: gut microbiome; feature: rumen; material: fiber-attached | host: Bos | place: Iran: Karaj | collected 2018-10
CACCGCCCGTGATGACCCGGCACCTGGCCTCATCCCGTTCAAGCGCCTCCACCGCAAAAATGACAAGGCCGTTGTTGACCAGGATCCGGTCTCCCACCGCCAGATCGTCAATAAGTCCCTTGTAGTTGACGGAGACAATATGCTCGTCACCCACCACCTCCCGGGTGGTGAAGGTAAACGGGTCTCCGGCCTTCAGGGTGACCTTCCCGTCCCGGAACGTCCGGATCCGGTATTCCGGCCCCTTGGTGTCCAGCATGATTGCGACGGGCAGATTCAGCTCCTCCCGCACCGACTTGATCATGTCGATTTTCTCCTGATGCTCCTCGTGGGTACCGTGGGAGAAATTGAGCCGTGCTACGTTCAGCCCCTGAAGGCACATCTCCCGGAACACCGCACGGTCCGAGCTGGCAGGACCGATGGTACCGATGATCTTTGTCTTTCTCATGTGCTTCTCTCCTTTTCTTGATGCACGCCCGGAATACGGAGCAGGCGGTCTAGGCCTGCAGGGCTGCACAGAATTCCCCGATTTTCCGGTCATTCTCCGCACTTGGACTTGCCTTCGGATCGATCAGCACCAGCTCCGCCTCCAGGGAGTCGGTCCCGATGGCTCTCCTGAGCTTCTCAAATGCCTTCTCCGCACCGGAACCTCCTTCGCAGGCGAAGGCAGAGATCCGTTTCCCGCGGATGTCGTTATCCCGGACAAAAGTCCGGACCGGCGGTGCCACATTTCCGGCCCAGACCGGAAATCCGATGATAATGCGCTCGTATGCACCCGAATCAAACTCGTACGGCTCCAGTTCCGGCGTCTCCGCCATGACGGCACTCTTTCCGCCCCACAGGAATTTCCGGAACCCGCTGTCCGGATACTTTTTTACCGGTACAAGCCGCAGTGTATCCGCGCCGAGCCGCTCCGCCAGAAGGCCGGCGGCATACTGGGTATTCCCCTCCAGAGAATAGTATACGATCAGTGTCTTCATTGCATCCTCCTCAGATGATGATCCCATCCAGATGATCCATCTCATGCTGGATGATCTGGGCGATATAGCCTGTATAGCTCTGACGGTGCTTTTTCCAGCTGACGTCCAGGTACTCCACCTCAATGCTTTCGTAGCGGACCGTTTTCCGAACCCCGTCCAGTGACAGGCATCCCTCTTCGGTTTCGTAGGGCGAGTCCTTTTTCAGGATTCTCGGGTTGTACATGACCAGATCCGCAGGCCCGATACTCACGATGATGATCCGCTTTTTAACACCGATCATATTCGCCGCCATACCCACGCAGCGGTTCCGGTTAGCACGCAGGGTATCCTGCAGATCCCTGCCCACCGCCAGATCCTGCGGCGTAGCTTCTTCGGATTTCTGTCCGAGAAAGAATATGTCCCGAACAACAGGTTGAATCATATCTGCCTCCAATGTCTACGGTTTTATCTCCTCCGTCTCGAACACGCCGTCCCGGAGACGGACCCTGCTCTTCGCTTCGGCATCATGGCTGTAATAGTCTCCCGCTGTATAGGAGATAAGAAGGCTTGGTCCCTCTTTATCCGTCTCCGCTGTCAGCCCGGTGATATCGTACGCACCGGAAATAAGGATCTCCCCCTCTGGGACGGAGCCGCTCACCACGGTGATTTCAAGTACATCCGGCGCTTCGTCCCCGTTGCGGTAGAAATTGATCTCAAACTTTTCGGCATTCCCGTCTCCGTCCGCATCCCATTCGAAGAATCCGTCACTGTAGTCGAAGTTCTCCTCCAGTGTGCCTGCAAGCTGCGGATCTCCGCTTCCCTGCTGGCCGTTTTCTTCCGGCTGCCTGCCGCTGTATCTGAACAGGAGCGTCTCCCGGATCTCCTCATAGCTCCAGTCTCCGACGAAGCCGAACGAGTCAAAGCAGACACCGTCCTCTGTCTGAAAAACCCCTTCTTCCGAAAAGCGGAGGGTACAGGTCAGACCGTCCGGCCAGGAAAACACAAACTGGTCCGTTTCCTCTGTCTCCGGTGCGGAGTACCCGTGGTTGGTATACACATTCAGGGTTGTCAGCAGCGTAAAGGTCTCGAAAACCAGGTCCGCATCCTCTGTGCTGCCGGATTCCGGCGGAAGCTCAAAGTCGAGCTGCGATGCGGTGTCTCCGGCATTCATGCGCTCGTATGCTTCCCCGAAGTTCTCGTTCTGATAGGCCTGCCAGTTGCCGATATCGCAGATCATGGCACCATCCTCGCCGATATCCATTTCCGCAGAAGTGAGCTCAGTTCCTGCCGTCTCAGCCGGCATCGTCTCAGGCATGCTGTCCGTTTTTTCGGTCGCGGACTCCGCTCCGCTCCCGCAGGCGCCCATCAGAAACATCATCAGCAGCACCAGCAAGGCGGCAACTCCCCTGTGTTTCATGTTTTCAGTTCCTCCATCGTATTGACCGCCCGGCTGCATGGAAAGATGTGTAGACAAACGGCCATGTTTCCTGTAAGATAGTCGTATCGAAAACCGCAGGGGAGAATGGTCTCCCGCTGTGTTACTGCGTTTATTATACCATGCAGTTTGTTTGAATACAATGCAGGTTTGCACGATATGACCAGAAACGGGCAGCCTGCTGAGCTGGAGGGACACCTCATGAGCTATGACGTTTCCATCACGGAGTGCAGGACCTATGCCGGGCAGGAGGTCGAGGACGCGCTGCGGCGCGTGCTGGATCCCATCGATGGGCTTGGATTCGTCACACCCGGGATGCGCGTCGCTGTCAAAGTCAATCTGGTCAGTGCCATGAAACCGGAGGCCGCCGCAACGGTGCACCCGGCCGTAGTCTGCGCCCTTGTGAAGCTGCTCCGGGAACGCGGGGCTGAGGTCGTGATAGGCGACAGTCCCGGCGGACCGTTCAATGCAGTCCACCTGCGTCGGATTTACGATGTTTGCGGCATGAAGAAGGCAGAAGCGTTCGGCGCCTCGATGAATGAAGATTTTTCCCAGGCAGACATAGACTATCCCGGGGCAGCTGTAGCAAGACAGTTTCCCTACACGGCATGGCTTTCCAAGGCAGACGCCATCATCGATCTGTGCAAGCTGAAAACCCACGGCATGATGGGACTGACGTGCGCGGTCAAGAACCTCTTCGGCTCCGTTCCCGGCACCCAGAAACCGGAATTCCACTACCGCTATCCGAAAGCGGAGGACTTTGCCGATATGCTGGTGGATCTGTTCGAATACTCGGGACCTCGTCTGTGCATCTGCGATGCAGTGGTCGGCATGGAGGGCAACGGTCCTACCCAGGGGTCTCCCCGGGAGATCGGCTGCCTGCTGGCCTCCGGAAACGGACATGCCCTGGACCTTGTCGCCGCGGAACTGATCGGGCTGCGTGCAAAGGATGTCCCCACGCTCCAGGCCGCAGTCCGGCGGGGCTTCATTCCAGCCGGGGCTCATGAGCTGTCTGTCTCCGGGGACCCCTCCCGCTTTGCCGTTCCGGATTTCAATACCGTTCCCTCCCAGTCCAGCGTCTTTTTCCTGGTACTGGGCAGCGGTATGCTCGGAAAGGCCGCGGACCGGATTGCCAAACGGATCCTCACACCGTTCCCGAAGCTGCATGCCGCTGAATGTGTTGGCTGCGGCAAGTGCGCCGAGATCTGTCCCGCCAGAGCCATCTCCATGGACAGCGGAAGGCCCCTCATCAGCCGGGGTGCCTGCATCCACTGCTTCTGCTGTCAGGAGTTCTGCCCCAAGGGGGCCATGAAGGTAGGACGTCATCTGCTGATGCGTGTGCTGGGGAAGCATTGATCCGTCGGATACAACTTCCGGGCAGGCAAATCCTGTCCGTTCTAAAAACTCTTGAGGGCGTGATTGAATGAAAGCCATCGAAAATGATCTGACCCGGGGCAGTGTGTTCCGGAAACTTTGGACCTTTACGCTCCCGTTTATCGGGGCAAATCTGCTGCAGACCCTCTACGGAATGGTGGATCTCTACATCGTCGGTCGGTTTGCCACCACAGCGGACGTATCCGCCGTGTCCGTCTCCGGGACAGTGATAGCCACCTTCCTGATGCTGCTGATCGGACTCTCCGTAGGCGCCACCGTTGTGATCGGCCAGAAGTTCGGTGCCGGGGAAAAGGACGCCTTGTCCTCGGTCTGTGCCACCGCCTTTACAATCGCATGGATTGCCGGCATTCTTCTGATGGCGGTGGTGGCTGCCCTGGCCATTCCGCTTCTGGGATGGATCAACACACCGGCAGAAGCCCTGCGCGGGGCAACGCAGTATATGCTGATCTGCAGTGTGGGCTATATTTTCCAGTCCGTATACAACATGCTCTCCGGGATTCTCCGGGGCGTGGGAGACTCCAGATCTCCCCTGCTGTTCATTGCCGTTTCCACCGTGGTCAATATCATTGGCGATATTCTGCTCATCGGTGTATTTCATCTCGGCGCCGCCGGTGCCGCACTGGCGACGGTGTTCGCCCAGCTTGTGTGCATGGTGTTCGGGATCGTTCATGTAACACGCAGAGGCTTTCCCTTCGATTTCCGTCCCAGAAGCCACCGCCTTGAAAAGCGCAGCGCCGGCGAACTTCTCCGGATGGGCATCCCGGTGGCACTGCAGGAAGTCCTGGTCATGTTCTCTTTCATTATTCTTGAAGGAATCATCAACCGATATGGGCTCAGTGCTTCCGCCGCCGCGGGAATTCTCGACAAAATCTTCCTGTTTGCAACGATTCCGACCAACGCCTTCCATGCGGCCATTTCGGCCATGGTCGCCCAGAATATCGGTGCAAAGGAGGAACGGCGGGCGGTCAGATGCCTGTGGTACGGAGCCCTGCTCAGTGAGCTTTTTGCCGTTGTGTTTTTCCTGCTGGCACTGTTTCTCCCGGACAGGCTCGTGGGCATCTTCACCACAGACCGCAGCGTGATTGACCAGGGCACCATGTACTATGCGGGATACAAATACGAGTATCTGCTCTGTTCTCTTGCCTTCTGCGTCAACGGATTCATCAACGGAACGGGCCGCACGAAGCTCACGCTGATCAACAACATCATCTCCACCTACGCCGTGCGCATTCCGGCCTGCATCATTGCCGGCAATGTACTGCAGGCCGGGCTCTATGGGATCGGTTATGCCCTTCCGCTGGCCTCCCTGATCCAGGTGCTGGTGGGATTCGGATTCTATTTCTCCGGACGCTGGAAGCCAGGATCCCGGGATGCAGCCCCGGTGTAAGCGTCCTCTGCTGTGTCCATATCTCAGTCAGCAAAAACTCCGGACCGCCGCGGCGGTCCGGAGTTCCTTTAATTCTGGGGGGATTCGGAAGCAGGACGGATCTGTCCTTTGGTCAGAGTCAGCGTAAACGTGAACGTAGTGACTCCGTCCCGGGATGTGACGCTGATATCCTCACCATGGCTTCCCAGAATGGTCTTGACGATATAGAGGCCACGCCCCACGCCCGTCTTGTCCATGGACCGGCTCTTGTCGGATTTGTGGAAGCGGTCAAAGACCAGCGGGAGCTCCTCCGGCGGAATCGTGGGTCCGGTATCGGCCACGCTGATGACCGCCTTGCCGCCCGCAGTGGTTACGGTGAGCCGGAAGGGAGAATCAGGCTCTGCGAATTTCACCCCGTTGTCAATGAGGTTGTAGAGCACCTGTGTGATGGCATCCTCGTTGGCCATGACCCAGACGGCCCGGTCAGGCATGTCCACCTGCACATCCAGGCGCTTCTCCTCGATCTTCTGCTCGAAGGTCAGGAGTGTCCGTCCCAGCGTTTCCGTCACGTCAAACCGGGACTTTCGCAGTTCCTCTCCGGTTGACTTCATCCGGGAGATGTCCAGCATGCTCCGTACCAGGCGGCTCAGCCGCTTTACCTCATCGGACACCGTCTGCATATAGTATGCGTGCTCCTCCGGGGGAATCGTGCCGTCCAGCATGCCGTCCATAAAGCCGGCAATGGTGGTCATAGGGGTCTTGAGCTCATGGCTCACGTTGGAGATGAACTCCTGCCGCAGCGCTTCGGAGCGGTCCAGGCTGTCCGCCATGTTGTTAAAGGCCACTGCGAGCTCCGCCACCTCTTCCCCTGCGCCGTCCGGATTGATCCGGGCGGAGAAATCACCGTGGGCAAACTGTCTTGCTGCCCGGCTCAGGTCCCGAAGCGTTTCCGTCTGGCGCCGGGTCAGCAGCACGGTGGCAGCCACCGCTACCAGCAGTACGATCAGTGCCGTGATCAGGAACAGCCCCACGATCCGGTTCATCATGTCGCTCAAGTCTTCGGTAGCCCGGGATACCACCACGTAGCCCATCAGGCTTCCTTCACCTGCGGAGCGCACCGGGAGGGCATAGATATACCTCTCGTCTTCGTAGATCCCATTCAGGATTCCGGTGGCATAGACATAGCCGTCATCACTGATCTTCTGCAGGAATGATTTCTCCAGAGACTTCCCCACATGATCACAGTAGAACTCTCCGCAGGAGCAGAACATCGCAACGCCATCGGCGTCTGTGATGATCACCTCGGAGTCCGACACGTTGGCGCCATAGCCAACCGCCAGCTGAAGTTCCCAGTCCATGGCATCGGTGATCCCGGACTGGACACTGACAAAGGCCGCCACCGCCGAGGCGTTGGTGGACAGAGAGCTCTTCTCCCGCCGGAGCATATAGTTGTAGAACAGGCTGGTAAAGCTGCAGCCCAGAACCACAAAGCTCAGCAGGATCATCCCCACGGTCAGCGTCAGCTGCCGCTGGAAAGTGCTTCTCATGCCGCAGATACCTCGAACTTATAGCCAACGCCCCAGACAGTCTTCAGCTCCCACTGGTCACTGACACCCTCCAGCTTTTCCCGAAGACGCTTGATATGCACGTCCACCGTACGGCTGTCGCCGAAGTAGTCGAATCCCCAGACCTCATCCAGAAGCTGATTCCGGGTATACACCCGGTTGGGACTGGAGGCCAGATGAAACAGCAGCTCCATCTCCTTGGGCGGCGTATCCACCTTCCGTCCGTCCACGATCAGTTCAAAGGCGTCCATGTCAATGACGAGCTTGTCGAAAACCAGGCGCCGTCCCGTTGGCGCGGCTCCGGAGGTGCGCCTCAGCACTGCCTCTACCCGCGCAAGGACCTCCTTGGCCTCAAAGGGCTTGGTGATGTAGTCGTCTGCTCCCAGCTTCAATCCGCTGACTTTGTCGTCCGTTTCTCCCTTTGCGGTGAGCATGATCACCGGGGTCTTGGATTCCTGGCGGATGTTCTTCAGGACCTCCCAGCCGTCCATGACAGGAAGCATGATATCCAGCAGGACCAGGTCGGGTCTCAGTTCCCGGAACTTCTCAACCGCCTTGCCGCCGTCTCCGGCGATGGCTGTAGCATAGCCCTCCTTCTCCAGATACAGATGCAGAAGATCGGCAATATTGGGGTCGTCCTCTACAATCAAAACCGTCTGTGCCATAATGTTGCCTCCTGAAAAGTATGATCTGTGATGCCGCGTCCCTGCGCGGATCAGTGTCTTGTGAATGCTTCTGTCAGGGCGCCTGTTCCCCGGTTCCCGTGGGCAGCGGCCTGCCGTTGAGCACCGCCTCCCGGAGCCTGTCGCCCTGATAGCGCAGCTTCAGGGAAAAGAACGGCACCCGTTCCTCCAGAAGCCGCAGAAAGATCGTATCCCCTTCCCACTTTGGGATGGCCCGGAGTCCTTCCTTGGAGATCCACTCCAGGACGCCTTCCTCACAGTCCGTGCGCAGCATCCCGGTAAACCGGTCCGCCCAGAACAGATGCATGTACTCCGTGGGATACTCATCCGAAACAAAAGTCACGATTCCCCGGTATTCCATGTGCGTCAGGGTCAGCCCCGTCTCCTCTTTTACCTCCCGGAGCACGCAGTCCTCCGGGCTCTCCTTGTCCTCAAACTTGCCGCCGATCCCGATCCACTTGTCACGGTTCATATCGTGTTCCTTGCGGATCCGGTGGAGCATCAGGTAGCGTCCGTCCTGCTCGATGTAACACAGGGTGGTGTTCAGCATGGCTATCCTCCTAGTCGTGGCGCTCCTCCGCGCAGTCATAGGTCTCGCAGAACCTGGCGCTGAACGATGGCTCCTGCTGTGCGGCTGTGAGGTGGGAGACATCACCGAATCCGTTCATCCGGAAGCTTGCGATCCCAGGTCTCCGCTCCTCCGTGATCACCGAGGTGACAGAGGTCGGCGCAGCGCAGGTACCGTGCCAGAGCACCATGGGGGAAACACCCAGCAGGTGGCTAAGCAGCACGCATTCCAGTCCGAAGTGGCAGAACAGTACGATGGTATCCCGGTTCGGACGCTGCGCACGGTACAGATTTCCCTGACGTACATACCCGTGACGGGCAAGCAGCCTGTCGAGTCCTTCGCATACTGTCCTGTATTCCGCTTCGGCATTTACCTGCTCCATGACCGGTGTGCGGCACCATGCCGTCCGGTCATAATAAGCCTCCTCCGCGGTCCAGCGCTCCGGCAGCCAGTCCCAGAGCACCCGGTTCCGGCCGATATCAGGGTCATACATCCATACGGGAAATTCCTGCAGCCAGTCCAGTGTCTCTGCCTCCCGGTCCATTCGCCTGAGTGTCTCGGAAGCCGTATCCCTTGCCCTGCCCAGCGGTGAAACGTAAAAAGCCGCAATCTCAAGTTTCTCCAGTCGCCGGGAGAGCAGTTCCGCCTCCCGCCAGCCGGTCTGTGTCAGGGAATCCGCAGCATAGTCCGGGTCTCCGTGCCTGACGATCAAAATCCTCATGCTATCAGTCCTCTATTTCCGTGCCGCCCCATTCCACCAGGGTAAAGCCGGTCCGTTCCGGACTGGGCAGTTCCTGTTCCGGGATATCCATTTCCTCCTCCAGCGGCCGGAATGCCATAAACACCCGGATCACGGTATCCGGCTCCGGTTCCACCGCAAGCTCTGCTGCATCGGTATAGGCTCTTCCCTGGAAGGCGATAAGATTGTAGGGATTGTCCTGCATACGGGGAAGCCAGTAGGCGATAAAATCTCCCGCCTCCCGGTCGCTGAGCCCCAGCACCGCCAGCTTTTCCTCCAGGAATGCAAGCGTATCCTCTCCCGCCACACAAAAGCCCCGCCGGAAGTCATAGGATGCATCGGATCTGCCCTCCCAGAACAGGCAGCTGTACTGCCTGCCGCTGTCGTCTGTCAGAATACCATCCGGGTCAGCCAGGACATGCCAGCCGTCCTCATACACGGGATATGTACAGGTAATGGTTCCGGCATAATTCAGCCGGACAGTGATCTCCGCGGTCTCCTCCGGGTAGAGATAAATTACCGGTTTCTCATCCAGCGGCTCTTCCTCCGGAGTCACTTCCGCAGGAGTCTCTTCCGCCGGAGTCTCCTCCGCAGGGGTCTCTTCTGCGGGAGTCTCCTCCGCAGGGGTCTCCTGCACGGAGGGCTGCACCGAAGAAGCGGAAGGATCCGGTGCCTCCGAAGAGGAGCTCTGTCCGTTCCCGCCGCAGCTGCAGAAGCACAGCAGCATTACCAGTATCAGAATCCATGCGGTTTTTTTCATAGCGTTCCGCTCCTATCCTGTCCTTAAGCGGTCAGTTGACCACATTGGGCTTGCGTACGTCGATAATGAAGGAGTTGAGTCCCTGGATACTTTCCTCAATCTCGATGCCGTAGCTGAGCTCCAGCCGGCCTCCCTCAGGTCCCAGAGTATTCTTCATGCGGCGGGCCTTGACGCCGATGGTCAGGGCACCGAAGCCCAGATCATACAGGCCCACATTCTTTTTTCCGGTTTCAAAGACCATCTGAGACTGGATGGCCCCTGTGCGTGTAAGGACTACGTTGTCCTTACCCACTGCAAAGGTGGTGGTGGTTCCCTCCATGCCGGTCATCTCAGACTCCTCATAGCTGAGATAAACTGTTTCGCCCTCCCGGCGCATCTTTCCGTCAGTAACGATCTGGACCGTCTGCGTTTCCTCTCCGGCAATCTTCTGGGTGCCTTCCACTGATATCACAACGGATTCTTCCATAAATTCAATACCTTTCAATGTCGATTTGTTCCACCTGGTGATCTACCGGCTGCTGCAGGAACAGAGATGCCATCTCGGCAAATCCAGCGGTGGAGTCACTGACATAGTAGCGGCAGGCTCCGCCGTCATCCCGGCCGGACAGCATGTCCGCGTCACGCAGAGTCTCCGCCAGGGCGCATGCCGCCTCCCGGCCGGAATTGATCAGTGTGACCTCCGGGCCCATATACGCTGATATCACGTCCCACAGCAGCGGATAATGGGTACAGCCCAGCACCAGCGTATCGCATCCCCACTCCTTCAGCGGAGCAAGATACTCTTCCACGATAAGCTCCACTGCCCGGTCTCCGGGACGGAAGCGGTGATTCTCCACCAGGGGAACCAGCAGAGGGCATGCCTCACTCATCACCTCGAGCCCTGGATCAATGCTCCGAATGATGGTCTCATAGCCTCCGGAACGTACCGTTGCATTGGTGCCGATGACACCGATGCGGCGGTTCCGGGTGGCTGCTGCCGCCTTGTTGGCAGCTGGCTCCAGCGCACCGCAGATGGGAAGTTCAAACTCTTTCCGCACTAAAGCTCCGGCCGTAGTGTCCGCTGTGTTGCATGCTATGACCACAGCCTTGATATCAAACCCCATCAGGAAGCGGATATCCTGCCGGGTGTATTTCAGAATAGTCTCCCGGGACCGGGTGCCGTAGGGAACCCGGCCGGTGTCCCCGAAGTAGATAATATCCTCCCCGGGCAGCTGTTCCATAAGCTGGCGCACTGCCGTCAGGCCGCCCAGGCCCGAGTCGAATACGCCGATGGGTCGAATGTCCATACTATGCCTCCACAGCCAGACGGATCAGTTCGTCCAGCAGATTCTCATATGGGATGCCGCTGGCCTCAAAAAGCTTGGGATACATGGAAATGGATGTAAAGCCCGGCAGGGTGTTGATTTCATTGAATACAACCTCATCCCCCGCGTAGGTCAGGAAGAAATCCACCCGGCTCATCCCGCGGCAGCCCAGGGCTTTGTACACTGTTACCGCAGCCTCCCGCAGTTCCTGGGAAGCGCGCTCGGAAATCTCCGCGGGAATCACCGTCCTGGACTCCTCGGAGTTGTACTTTGCGTCATAATCATAGAACTCTGCACCGGCCAGAATCTCTCCCACTACGGAAGCCACGGGGCTGTCGTTTCCGAGAACGGCAACCTCCACCTCGTGTCCGTCGACGAATTCCTCCACCAGGACTTTGCTGTCATACCGGGCCGCAGTCTCCAGTGCCTTCTCCAGCTCCTCCCGGTTTCTTACCTTGCTTACGCCCACGGAGGAGCCGGTACCCGCAGGCTTGACGAACAGCGGATAGCTTCCGCCCTGTTCGATATCCCGGATCAGCCGGTCCATTCCTCTCTCGATACTGCTCCGCCGGGCAAGATACCAGTTGGCCTGACGGACATCCGTCTCAGATACGATCAGCTTTGTAAGGGTCTTGTCCATACAGGAAGCGGATGCGGATACTCCCGGTCCCACGCAGGGGATCCCGGCGATCTGCATCAGTCCCTGGATAGAACCGTCCTCACCGTTTTCGCCGTGGAGCACGGGAAATACACAGTCGATCGGTACTGCTTCCACCCCGTTCTCCCGCCACAGCAGCAGTCCCTGCCCCCGCACCGGGGAGATCGCCGCAGGACAGACACCGGGTGCATCACGCCAGGTGTTGGCAGGAAGCCTGGCATAGTCTGTTCCGGGGAAGTAAAGCCACTGCCCTTCCTTTGTAATACCCACCGGGTAAATATCGTATTTATCATGATTCAGATGATTCAGCACGGATTCTGCCGAACGCAGAGAAACTTCATGTTCCGGAGAAATCCCGCCGAACAGCACACATAGATTCATTGCAAATTACCTCTATCTTCATATTCAGCACTTGACTAATATAATATAATAGAATAAACAGAGCAATAAAACAAGTACCAATTTAAGTTCCTGCTGCAGTGATCTTCGACGCGCTCTTCGGAGTCACGGCAAAACACTGCAGGAAACACAATTTCCTGTCGCGAGGGAGGGATCTGGTATGCATATTGAACTGACAGAGAAGGAATTCCGGCGTCTGCTGGATATGGTCTATATCGGCAACTGGGTCCTGAATTCCGCCCGGGGCCAGGACCGGTTCGAGGACTATGACCGGCTGGAAAGCAAGCTTTTCTCCCTATGCCGGGATCACCGGATGGAATCCCTGGTGGAGCAGTGGAACGGAGAGGCAGTTCCTTCGAGGGCATTTGCCGAGGGCGGCATTCACGAGGCTATCATGGACTATGAGGACGCGGTGTTTTTCGACATTCTGGCGGAGGAACTGGCCAGGCGGGATATGAACTACGCACCCATCTCCTCCCAGAATTATGAGGAACTCATGGCTCGCATGGATGAATACATGGATGAATTTGAACAGAACGGCACAGATCGTCTGCAGCTGGAGGATTGACAAGCCGGCCCGGAGCCCTGCTCCGGACCGGCTTTTCTCTGGTCTGTGATCATATACAGCAAAGATCCCCGCCTTCCGGCGGGGATCTTTTGCGTCATTATTACTTTACCAGCTCGATGACAGCCATCTCCGCGGCATCGCCCCGGCGGGGTCCGATGCGGGTCACGCGGGTGTAGCCGCCGTTCCGGTCGGCATAGGACGGCGCGATCTCATTGAACAGCTTGTGAGCCACGTCCTCCTTGGTGATAAAGCTCAGGGCTCTCCGATAGGACGCCAGAGTATTCTCCTTGCCCAGAGTGATCATCTTCTCTGCCACGGGCTGAACTTCCTTCGCCCGGGTGAAGGTGGTCTGGATACGGCCCTTGTCCAGCAGATCCGTGGTCATCTGGCGGAGCATAGCTCTGCGCTGTGCGCTGGTTCTGCCGAGCTTGCGGGTTCCGAACATTGCAATTACCTCCTTTGCAAAAGGCTTGTATTAGTTGTTGTTGGATGAGCTGTCGCTGGCAAGGCTCAGGCCCATCATAGCCAGCTTGTTCTGGACTTCCTCCAGAGACTTTCTGCCCAGATTGCGGACCTTGATCATATCTTCGCCGGTGCGGCTGATCAGGTCTTCCACCGTGTTGATGTTGGCGCGCTTGAGGCAGTTGAAGCTCCGGACGGAAAGGTCCATCTCTTCGATGCTCATCTCCAGCACCTTTTCCTTGACGTTCTCTGCCTTCTCCACCACAGTGGACTTGCTGGCCACAGATTCGGAAAGATCGGTAAACAGCACCAGGTGATCTGTCAGGATCTTGGCGCCCAGGGAAACAGCGTCCCGGGCGGAGATGGTGTTGTCGGTCCAGACCTCCAGGGTCAGCTTGTCATAGTCCGTCATGTTGCCGACACGGGTGTTTTCCACCGTGTAGTTGACTTTGTAGACGGGGGTATAGATGGAGTCGATGGGAATCACGCCGATAACGGTCTGGGCGGTCTTGTTCTTATCAGCAGAAACATAGCCGCGGCCGTGATTCATAGTGATTTCCATGTTGAGCGTGGCGTCAGGGCCAAGCGTGCAGATGTGAAGCTCAGGATTCAGGATCTCAACCTCGCCGTCAGCCTTGATGTCGCCGGCGCAGACTTCTCTCTCGCCCATGGCCTCAATATAGACGGTCTTGGGCCCCTGGCAGTGGAGCTTTGCGATGATCCGCTTGACATTCAGCACGATCTCGGTAACGTCCTCCTTCACACCGGGAATGGTGGAAAACTCATGCTGTACTCCGGCGATCTTGATAGATGTCGCCGCAGTGCCGGGCAGAGAGGACAGAAGGATCCGGCGCAGGCTGTTGCCCAGCGTGGTGCCGTATCCGCGCTCCAGGGGTTCTACGATGTATTTGCCGTAGGAAGTATCTTCCACAGAATCAATGCATTCGATGCGAGGCTTTTCAATTTCTACCATATGGTATACCCTCCTTGTAACCGCGATAAAAACCGCAAAAATAAAGCGTACAGATAATCGAGGGTGCTGTGTGTTACTTGGAGTACAACTCGACGATCAGGTGTTCAGCGATATCGAAGTCGATATCGTCACGGGCAGGAGCAGCAACGACGGTGCCCTGCAGGGTGTTCTTGTCCCGGTCGAGCCACTTGGGAGTGGCGGCAAAAACGTCGTCCTCCTTGAGCTTCTTGAAGAACGCGTTGGAAGCGCTCTTCTCACAGACGGCGATCACATCGCCGGTCTTAATGAGGTAAGAGGGAATGTTCACCCGCTTGCCATTGACGGTAAAGTGACCGTGGTTGACAAGCTGACGGGCCTCACGACGGGTAGAGGCAAAGCCCAGACGGTAAACAACATTGTCAAGACGCCGCTCGATCATGGTCAGGAGCTCCTCGCCGGTGTTGCCGGCCATCTTGGAGGCCTTCTCATAGTAGGCCCGGAACTGCTTCTCCTGAATACCGTAGACGAACTTGACCTTCTGCTTTTCTGTCAGCTGCGTTGCATACTCGGACTTCTTTGTTCTTCTCTGTCCGCCGGGATTCTTGTTGGAAGTTCTGCTATATCCCATGACAGCAGGAGAAACGCCCAGCGTTCTGCAGCGCTTGAGAACAGGCTGTGTATTTCTAGCCATTGCTAATATTCCTCCTTTGATTATACGCGACGGCGTTTGGGAGGACGGCAGCCATTATGAGGAATGGGCGTCACGTCCTTGATCATGTTGACCTCGAGGCCAGCGGACTGCAGGGCGCGGATGGCGCTCTCACGGCCCTGGCCGGGGCCCTTGACATACACTTCCACGGTCTTCAGGCCGTGCTCCATTGCAGCCTTTGCAGCAGTCTCGGCGACCATCTGGGCAGCATAGGGAGTAGACTTTCTGGAACCACGGAAGCCCAGGCCGCCGGAGGAAGCCCAGGAGATTGCATTACCGTTGAGATCGGTAATGGTCACCATGGTGTTATTGAAGGAGCTGCGGATATGCGCGGCGCCCTTTTCGATGTTCTTACGCTCACGGCGTCTTTTAATTACTTTTTTCTTTCCACCTGCCATTGCATATCCCTCCTTTACTTCTTCTTGTTAGCAATGGTCTTCTTCGGACCCTTGCGAGTTCTGGCATTGGTTTTGGAACGCTGGCCCCGAACGGGAAGACCGCGGCGATGACGAATGCCGCGATAGCAGCCGATTTCGGTCAGACGCTTGATGTTCAGCGCGACCTCACGGCGAAGGTCACCTTCGATGGTGTAGTCCCGGTCGATGACGTCACGGAGGGCGGCCTCCTGATCGTCAGTCAGGTCCTTTACTCGGATGTCGGGATCGATACCCGCCTTCACAAGAATGTCTTTCGCACTCTTTCTGCCGATTCCGTAGATATAGGTCAGACCGATTTCGATCCGCTTATCACGCGGCAGATCAACACCTGAAATACGTGCCATTTAACTCTGCACCTCCTTTAACCCTGTCTCTGTTTATGCTTGGGATTTTCACAAATCACCATAACGCGGCCCTTGCGCTTAATGACCTTGCATTTCTCGCACATGGGCTTTACGGACGGTCTTACTTTCATACTGATAACCTCCATGTTGAGAACGTCTGTCTCACTTACTTCTCCAGGTAATGCGGCCTCTTGTCAGGTCATAGGGTGACATCTGAACTGTGACCTTATCGCCCGGAAGAATCTTGATAAAGTTCATCCGGAGCTTGCCGGAAATATGCGCCAGAATGGTGTGTCCGTTGCCGATATCCACTTTGAACATCGCATTCGGCATTGCATCGACCACGATGCCCTCAAGCTCAATTACGTCGTCTTTTGCCAAGATCTACTCTCCTCCTTGGTTCTGACTGTTGTATTCCTGACCGAAGATGGCCAGAGCTTTTCGTAACTCGCTGTTGAGTACTGCGTCGCCCTGCCTCAGCTTTTCGGCAACGCATGAATCACTCCGAGCGGCCAACTGGAGATGCTTTAGCTTTTTGCGCTTCGGATGCTCCAGTTTTCTGATCCTGCCGTCGGCGATCGTCGCGTAGACGCCGTCGGTGTCCAGGACGAAGAAGAATCTTCCCTGATCCCTTCCGGCGACTGACTGAACGATGTCAGACTTGGATATACTCATTGATCGGCCCCTCGGTGACGGTGAGGATTTCCGGCTCGCCGTCGGTAATGAGCAAGGTGTTTTCATAGTGTGCCGCGCGGCTTCCGTCCACGGTCTTTGTGGTCCAGCGATCGGGCATCACACGCACCTCGTAGGAACCCGCGTTGACCATGGGCTCCACCGCGATGACCATGCCGGGGATCAGCCGCGGACCGCGGCCGGGACGGCCGAAATTCGGCACCTCCGGTTCTTCATGGAGCTTTTCTCCCACACCGTGTCCCACAAAGCTCCGGACCACGGAGAAGCCGTTTGCTTCTACATATTCCTGAACCGCATGGGAAATGTCGGAGACGCGGAACCCGCGCTTGGCAAACTTCATGCCCTCGAAGAAGCTCTCCCGGGTAACCCGGACCAGCTTCTCGGACAGCTCGTCTGTCTCCCCCGCAATGAAGGTCGCGCAGCAGTCGCCGTGGAATCCGCCCCAGTAGGC
>JAEEGL010590153.1_pt1 | contig 16443 bp, 16 predicted proteins | sample 9134231 | NCBI WGS metagenome assembly JAEEGL01 (sample SAMN16246548, study PRJNA631951) | gut metagenome | biome: gut microbiome; feature: rumen; material: fiber-attached | host: Bos | place: Iran: Karaj | collected 2018-10
AAGGAGGAGCAGTAATATGGCAAAGCAAAAAACAATGTCAGGTACTCCTCAAAGAAGAGTAGGAACAATTTTAGGAACAGGCTTTTTCCTGATTCTTAGTTTAATCATTATTTTCCCAGTGTTTGCAGGTCTTCTTGCTTCATTTAGACCTGGCACACAGCTCATTCGTAGAGGCCTTGCTATTGATTTAAATGTCTCTACCATGAACCTTGACAATTACAAATACTTATTCAGCGGTAATGCAGATAGCTTAAAGTATTTCATGTGGTATAAGAACTCACTTGTTATCACAATTCTTTCAGTAGTATTAACACTTTTGATTTGTTACTTTGTTGCTTATGGTCTTACAATGTACGATTTCAAATTTAAGAATGTGTTGTTTACAATCGTACTTGCAACAATGATGGTTCCTTTCGAGATCCTTATGCTTCCATTATATAAGGAAATCATTGCATTCAAGCTCATCGATACATACACAGGTGTTATTATCATAGGTCTGTGCGGCGCATCAACAATCTTCTTCTTCAAACAATATCTCTCAGGCCTTCCAAAGGATTTGCTTGATGCTGCACGTATCGATGGCTGCAATGAGTACAGTATTTCTGTAAAGATTATTTTACCTTTGGCAAAGCCAGCATTTGCATCAATGGGTATCCTTTGTGCAATGGGTAGCTGGAATGCAATCCTTTGGCCATTGCTTGTACTTAAGGGAGCAAACAAGTTCACTCTTCCTATTGGACTTAATACATTGCTCACTCCTTATGGAAATAACTATGATGTGCTTATCGCTGGTTCAATGTTTGGAATTTTACCTATTTTGGTAATTTTCTTAATCTTTAACAGATACATTATTGACGGAATGACTGCAGGAGCGGTAAAAGGATAAGGAGACGGGAGGGCCTCCTCCCGTGGAACTTATACATCATAGTGGCTAGCCACAATTTTTTTAGGAGAGTAACATTTATGTCAAAATTAGTTATCAATAACGAGAACAAAAAGAGTACCATTGCTCCAGAAATCTATGGACACTTTTCTGAGCACCTTGGTCGATGCATCTATGAAGGACTTTACGTAGGTGAAAACAGTGATATTCCAAATGTCAACGGAATGCGTACAGATGTCGTGGAAGCCCTTAAAGAGATGAAGGTACCTGTACTTCGTTGGCCAGGTGGATGCTTTGCAGATGAGTATCACTGGATGGACGGAATTGGTCCAAAAGAAACTCGCAAAAAAATGATCAACACACACTGGGGCGGAGTAGTTGAAGATAACAGCTTTGGTACACATGAGTTCTTTGAGCTCTGCCGTCAGCTTGGATGTAAGACATACGTAAATGCGAATTTAGGCTCAGGTACTGTTCGTGAAATGAGCGAATGGGTTGAGTACATGACCTTCAACGGAGTATCTCCAATGGCAGATCTTCGTAAGCAAAATGGTCATGAAGAGCCATGGGTAGTTGATTACCTTGGCGTTGGTAACGAAAACTGGGGATGTGGTGGAAATATGCGCCCTCAGCACTATGCAGATGAGTATAGACGTTATCAGACATATGTTAGAAATTATAATGGCAATCAGCCAATTGCAAAGATTTGCTGTGGTGCAAATGTGGATGATTATCATTGGACAAAGGAGGTCCTTGACACCTGTTTTGATCACACACCTGAGCACCTTCACGGCCACATGGATGGACTGTCTCTTCACTATTATACCCTCCCAGAGACTGAAGATGACTGGAACATCAAGGGAAGCGCTACAGACTTCACAGAAGAGATTTTCTATCAGACACTTAAGAGAAGCTATTTCATGGAAGAGCTTATCAACAAGCATGGTGCAATTATGGATCAGTACGACCCAGACAAGAAGATTGGCATGATGATTGATGAGTGGGGTATCTGGACAGATGTTGAGCCAGGTACAAATCCAGGCTTCTTGTATCAGCAGAACACAATGCGTGATGCTCTTGTGGCTGGTATGAACCTTAATATTTTCAACAAGCATTCAGACAGAGTAAAGATGGCATGTATTGCACAGCTCATCAACGTACTTCAGTCAGTAATGCTTACAGACGGTGAGAAGATGATTAAAACCCCAACCTACTACGTCTTCAAGATGTTCCGCCATCACCAGGGAGCAACACTTCTCGGTTCAGACTTGCTTAACAATGGCACAGTTGGTTCTGGAAAAAATGAGCTTCCAAAGGTATTTGAATCTGTTTCAGAGGACGAAAATGGTGTAATTACAATTACACTTACAAATAACTCTCTCGAGTCAGCTGAGGATGTGGAAATTCAGCTTACAAAGGATGGTGGTGCATACAATGTTTGCGAGGCAGTTTATGTGTCTGGCACAATGCAGGCTCACAATACTTTCGAGGCTCCAGAGGTCGTAAAGGAAGCAGAATTTACAGATTATACAAAGACCGCAGAAGGTCTTACAGTTAAACTTCCTGCATGTTCTGTTGTGAGCATCAGACTTAAGAAGTAACCTAATTTTTCTTTTTCATTTCTCTAATACATTGTAAAAAGGTAGTCGTGAAGACTACCTTTTTTGCGTTTTGTTGTGATAGAATTAGTTATATGAAACTCAGAAGAAACATTTTAAAACAATTAATATCAACATCAATGATTGTATCCTTGGGGCTGGCTTGTACTGGCTGCGCCGGGGATAAGGAGAAGGAAATTAATTCCACCACTTTTTTTGCTATGGATACGGTGATGGAGATTCAAATAGAGGGTGAAGAGCAGCTGCTTACCAATGGACAGAGCCTGGTAACAGATTTGGAAAATCGCCTTTCGGTGACTAATGAAGCCAGCGAGATAGGAAAGCTGAATTCCGCTAAAATTAACAGGTTATCAGCGGATTCTACAGAGATTATAACAGGGGCGCTGGAGGTGTGTGACTCCACCCATGGGGCTCTTGATATTTCAATTTATCCAGTGCTTAAGGAGTGGGGATTTACCACCGGAGAATACCAGGTACCAGAGGATGGGACAATAGATTCGCTCCTTGAGCATTTGGACTACAGCCAGATACAGGTGAACCTTAGGGAGGATGGTCAATCGGATGTGGTTATTCCTGAGGGCATGGAGATAGATTTAGGAAGTGTTGTAAAGGGCTATACCGGCGAAATGCTAGCTACATATTTTAAAGAAAACGGAGTAGATTCCGCCCTGATTAATTTAGGAGGCAACGTCCAGTGTTTAGGGACAAAGCAGGACGGCAGTCAGTGGAGGATTGCAATTAAAAGCCCATATCCGGATACAAAGGAAGGGTTGCTTGGGGTGCTTGAGGCATCGGATGTATCTATTATCACTTCAGGTGGTTACGAGCGATATTTTGAGGAGGATGGAAAGAGATACTGGCACATCCTTGATCCTTCCACAGGAAAGCCTGCAGACAATGGTCTTATCAGCGTGACTATCGTGGGTACAAATGGTCTTAGAGGAGATGCACTTTCCACTGCACTGTTTGTAATGGGACTTGATGAAGCTGTGGAGTATTATCGGGCAGCCGGTGATTTTGATGTCATCTTTGTGACTGAGGACAAGGTGTATATTACCGAAGGACTTGAGGGCAAGTTCCAATTGACTGACGAGTACAGAAATCTTGAAATGGAAATAATAAAATGAAAAAAAACGATATAATTTTAATCGCTGCCATCCTAATTATCGCATTTGCGGTACTCTTGGGGCAGCGCTTATGGCAGAAAAATAACACCAAGGAATCTGCAGTTGTGGTAGTAACCATTGACGGCGAGGAGGTTGGTCATTTTGCTCTGTCTGAGGATTGCACCCACACCTTTACCTTGGCTGATGGAAGCTACAACACAATGGTGATTAAAGATGGCGAGGTTCAGGTTTCCGAGGCATCCTGCCCTGACAAAATCTGTGTATTACACAGGCCAATTCATTATTCAGAGGATTCCATAATATGCCTGCCTAATGAACTGATAATCACAATTGAGGGCGGCGAGGAGCATGGAGTTGATACCATAGCAAACTGATACTAGAGAGGACAATGATTATGAATACAAAAAAGGTGGCATATCTTGGACTTTTGATAGCCCTGGCTTTTGTGCTTTCCTATGTGGAATATTTGCTTCCTTTAAATATAGGTATTCCAGGGGCGAAGGTTGGACTTGCGAACATTGTGGTGGTGGTGGCACTTTACACCATTGGTGGGAAGAACGCCTTCATGCTTAGCCTGGTGCGAGTTCTTTTAGTGGGGCTCACCTTTGGAAACTTTGCAATGATGCTTTATAGTGCGGCTGGCGCGTTTTTATCATTTGTGATGATGTACCTTGGAAAACGTACTAAAAAGCTGTCAATAACAGGCGTCAGTGTCCTTGGCGGAGTGTTTCATAATGTGGGGCAGATAATAGTTGCAATGTTTGCATTAGAGACAAGTCAGCTGATTTATTATTTGCCATTTTTAGTGATAATTGGAACGGTCTCAGGCGTTGTTATTGGTATACTTTCTGGGATGATTTGCAAGCGCGTAAAGGTTGCATTTCAATAGTTATATGGAGTATACTCAAAAAGATTATATTGTTACAAAAATAATTAAAGATAGGGATAAAGAGATGGGAGAATTTATAATTAGTTGCTGTTCTACAGCAGATGTCACAGCAGAATATCTTAAGGAGAAAAACATCGAGCATATATGTTTTCATTATTATTTAGATGATAAGGCGTATACAGACGATTTGTTTAAATCTATGTCTCCACAGGAGTTCTATCAGGCCATGGTTGATGGGGCTATAACAAAGACTTCGCAGGTAAATGCGGACGAGTTTGCTGAGTACTTCAGAGGCTTTTTAAAGGAAGGAAAGGATGTTATTCACCTTACTCTTTCCAGTGGGATTTCTGGAGTTATCAATTCAGCGCGAATCGCTGCAGAGGAGATGAAGGAAGAGTTTCCAGACAGAAAGGTCATCGTTTTTGATAGTCTTACTGCCTCTGCAGGCTATGGCCTTTTCATGGACAAAATTGTCAGTCTCAGGGATGAGGGCTACGGCTTTGACCAGCTGGTTACCTGGATTGACAACAATATCCAAAATCAGAATACCTGGTTCTTCACCACAGACCTTACATTTTTAATTCGAGGAGGTCGTGTTTCAAAGCTTTCAGGTTGGTTTGGAACAGCTCTTAACATTTGCCCTCTTATGAACGTTAATGATGAGGGTAAGCTGATTCCTCGTCAGAAGTGCCGTGGAAAGAAGCTGGTTAAGAAGGCTGCTTTGGCTGCAATTAAAGAGCGTATTCAGGATGGAGATGATTACAGCGAGAATATGTTCATCACACATTCTGTATGCTATGAGGATGCAAGAGAGATGGCAGACATGCTTGAGGAAGCCTTCCCTAAGATGAAAGAGAAAATTCGTATTTTCGATATTGGCCCTACAATTGGAGCACATACTGGCCCAGGTACTGTTGCTATAGGTTTCTGGGGTTCACCAAAGGAGAGATAATGACATGAAAGAAAAACTTAAAGAGCTTCGTCTAAACATTACTATTTCAGGTATTATCAGTGTTATCATCGGTATTTTGCTTTTGATTTATCCAGCAGAGAGCTTGAATACTATTGGCCGTGTCATCGGAGGCATTATTATTCTTGCCGGTGCATTTGTCATTGTTGGACAGATTATCGAGTCGGGCTTTAATGCCATGGGGATTGTGGTTGGTGCAGTGATTGCCATTGTTGGTATTTGGATTTTTACATCACCAGGTGCAGTGGTTTCTATCATTCCTATTGCTATCGGTGTTATTTTGGTGGTTCATGGGCTTCAGGACTTGGGGCTGGCTATTGAAGGCGCAAAAGCCCATGCTCCAAGAGCTTGGACTATATTCGTATATGCGATACTTAATATTGCATTAGGTGCACTTTGCGTTGCTGGTGCTTTTAATGTAGTAAAGCTTGCTACACGTATTATCGGTGTGATGCTTATCTATGATGGAATCACTGATATCGGCATCGTTCGCAAGGTCAGGAAAGCTACTTCTGCAGTAGTGGATTCTACCATTATTAGCGAGGAAGACATCTAAATGAGAGAGATGGAATTTAAGATGGAACGCACAGGTCTCCTTGAGGTGGGGGATGTGCTTACCATCACCGAATATGCTCTTTCCAATTCCTATTACTATGTGCTTGGTCGGTCCTATGCCATGTCGGCTAATTACACCACTCTGGAGCGACTTAAGACAGAGAATGGTAAGACGGAAGGGAAAGTGATAGACGTTAAGGAAACTCCTAAGGGCTTCTACGTAACAGTGGAATGCCAGGATTCATAAGGAACTAGAATGAACAATCAGACACAAAATCCAATAGATTTAGTATTGGCCCAAAGCCTGAAGGAACTTGCTATAACAAAGCCGATTGAGAAAATTACAATCAAGGAAATTACTGACAAGGCTGGGGTAATAAGACCAACCTTCTATAATCATTTTCAGGATAAATATGAATTGCTGGAATGGATTACTATTAATGAGCTGTTTGCACCTGTTGAACCATTTTTGGCAAACGGCATGCTGAAGGAAGCGGTTACCTACATACTTACTACAATGGAAAAGGAAAAGGAATTCTACAAGAAGGCTGCACAGCTGGAAGGTCAGAATTCCTTTAATGAGATTTTTAATAGCTGTGTAGCTGACCAGGTGGCCAGATACATAGATTTAGAAAGTCTTGCCAAGGTTGCAGATTATCCATGGCTTAAGGAAAATCTGGTGGCGGATTTTCTGGCTCACTCTATCAGCTGGGTCACGATCCAGTGGATTAGGCGTGGGATGACAGTACCAGTTGAGGAATTGACAGATGTTTACATCAAGATTTTCCACAGTCCGATTATTGAGGTTGTGACAAGCTACAAAAAAGGGGATTTGTAGCTTGTGGAAAAACGGTTTTAAGTGATTGAATATTTCTATAGACACACATTAGTTTTAATATTAAATGTGAGAAATCTGAGAAATTTGATTCGAATTAAATCGATTGGAGTATAATAATTTATGAACTGGTTAGAAAATCTGCTGATTATAGCAGGAATCCTGTTGGATGTGTTTGCAGCCATGGAAATACAAGGGGCCATGATTGCACAGATAAAAAAGCGGACTCTGGTTATAGCCTGCTCGGTTGTGGCAGCTATGGAATTGGCTTTTTACTTCGCTGGATATTTCGTTTGTTGGTTCTTGACCAGTCAGGGGGTAATATCAGATCCCTATCACTATGGTGAGGAGCTTGCAGCCATTGTATTGGCGTTGCTTGGGGTTCGTCTTATAGCAAAGGCTATAAAAAGGGAATTCATTCAGGAACGACTTAAAGAATCCTTGAAGGTTTTTGAATATGCCAGAACTATTGCCATGTCCAGCATCTATACAGCTGTGGCTGGTGGTGTTTGCTACCTGGTTGGCATCACTGTCTGGCAGTTGATTGTTATAATTGTTCTTGTTTCTGTTTTTATGGTTATTATGGGGCTTTATACAGGTCTTCATTTTGGCTTCGAAAACAAGACGATTGCCTATGTGGCAGGTGCAGTGCTTCTCTGGATTGTCAGCTTGGAGATGTTTTTGCACAGAATAATTGAGGTTATTTAGTTAACTTTCATGGGGCGGGAGTTTGAAAAAACATTTTTTTCCTAAAACACTTGTACAAAAGCTGATATATACACTGTTCATTATGGCAGCTTATTTAGTAGGTCGCGAGCTGCCGTTTTTCGGTGTGAATTTAGATGCTTACGAGGCTTTTAGAGATCAGTCTGCGGATTTAATTATCCAGACTATTGGCGGAGACCGGTATCGAACCAGCCTTTTCGCCTTAGGAATTTCTCCGTTTATGTTTTCTACGCTGTTCATTCAGATGGCTGTATCAGTCAAATCTGCAGGCAGCAAATCTCATACGTCACCTAAGAAAATTACTTGGGCGACTCTGATTTTAATGACTATTTGGGCCAGTGTTCAGGCCTATTTCACTACACAGTCTACACTTTATATTTATGATGGCGGCTTGGAGCTTATAGTCGCAAAATTTGTCTCTGGTATCGAAATGGTCACCGGAGCTTTTGTGATGCTTTGGCTTGCCACTAGAAATGGAAAGTATGGAGTAGGTGGGCAGACTGTTCTCATTTATGTAAATATTCTTGATAGTGTCGTAAATACGGTGCGAACAGTAGATTTCGAGGGGTTAAAGGTTATAGGTGCACTTTCTATTGCTGCGATGCTTTTTACTATTATTTTTGAAAATAGTGAATACAGAATTCCTATGCAGCGTATTTCAATTCACAGCATTTTTTCCGATAAAAACTATATCCCAATAAAGCTTAATCCTATAGGCATGATGCCGGTAATGTTTTCTTCTGCATTTTTTATGCTTCCAAGCTACGCTTGTAGCCTTTTAGTGATGCTTTTTCCAGACAATCCGGATTTCGCCTGGGCACAGGAAAATATGGATACGGCTCACATACTTGGAATTATTGTTTATGTTATTACCCTATATTTCATTACGATTATTTTTTCTTTTATTTTTATTAGTCCAAAGAGTCTGGCTGAGGGGTTGCAAAAGAGCGGTGACAGTATAACCGGACTTCGTGCAGGTAGACGAACCAGAAAATTTATTAGTCATAGAATTTTGATAATTGCTATTTTTTCAGCCACTTTTATGAGTATATTTATTGCTCTGCCCCTTTATCTGGCGGTGGAGGGAATAGTGCCTACGTCCGTAATGAGTTTGCCTTCGATTTTGATTGCAATGGCCAGTATCAATTGCAATTTGTATAGAGAGTTTAGAGCGGTAAAGGATTATGATGCTTATTTACCTTTCTTGTAGGAACTGCTTATGATGTACTTTATTCCGGCTTGGTATGAACAGAATAAGTGGAAGGAATTGGAGCAGAGCTGGCATACAAGGAGAATGCACACGGAGTTTGATGATACGGTAAAGCAGGTTCAGATGTTTTATCGAAGTGGTAATCGAAACTTCAAGATTCTTCTTTTAAGCTACACGCCAAACTTCAGACATTTTCTTCACAGACAGGGAGTGTTCCACGCTCCCTATTGGTCATGCTTTGATGCCATTCAGGAGGTCACCAGAAAGAAGGCGGAGGTTTTTTCTTTTCACAATCTGAGCTGGCCAAAGGAAATAGAGTTTGTGTATACACCTTTTGTGGTGGTGGCTTATCTTCACGGGGAGAAGTATGCCCAGATAGAATTTGGTGAGGCTGGAAATCCCATTGAGGTAGCCATGTATGAACGGGGGCTTGTTAGCCGAAAAAATATTTATGATGACAGGGGATTTGTGTCGTCCACAGAGGTCTATGTGGCGGGCGAGCTGGCTTTTACAGATTACCTGACAGAAAATGGCGTGACGAAGCTTAGACTTTTTGCGGATACAGGTGCAGTGGAGATTAACCCAAAGGCAAATAAGTTTTTGGTATTCACCGGAGATGATGTGGAGGAAGCTACTTTTAGTCAGCTCACCTACGACAATATTGGTGAAGTCATCAGGGAAGTGCTGTATTCCCATCTTTTGGAGAATGACAATCCGGAGGATATTTTCTGCATTGCCATGCATGAAAAAAATGTTTACGCCATGGCTGAATGTATTGGAAGGAAAAAGAGTATTCTTTCCTTTTATGGGGACAGATACAGGATAAAGGACCATCCTGAGGGAAAGGATTTGGTGGCCAGGGCTAGCTATATTATAACGGATTCTGAGGCAACTACTCGTTATCTGATACGTGAGATGGAAAGGAAGATGGAAAACATTATCGATATTTCTCCTTATGATTCCAGAATGGATTTTGGAATCAGTGGCGAGCTGAATGTTCAAAAGATTTTTGTTCCTGTGGACGGCTTGCCAGATGACAGATTCCAGGCGTTGATGATTCAGTTGGCTACTTATTTGCCGCAGAACGAAAATGCCATGGTTCATATTTTTACTAGAAATGCGGAGTATAATTGGCCTGAGGAGTTGTTGAATAAGATAGCGGATATTATCGAGGAAGCAGGCTTTGACAGAAGAATTGTCATTCCTGAGGAAATTGAGGATGACACAGCTGAAAACGAGTTGGATGCAGACGATGATGAGGAGAGGGAAGAAATCCCTGTTAGATTTTTTGTGGAGCAATGCGTAGATGAGCTTTCTGTGAGCAAGTGTATCAGAGAGCAGCGAATTATGGTGGATATGAGGCACAATCCTGATTTGTATCTCCAAATCAACTGTATCAGTTCCGCAATTCCGCAGATTATAAGAAGAGAAACCCAGTATATGCAGAATATGTACAACGGTTTTGTTGTAAGGGATTTTGAGCAGATTCCGGCGGCCCTTGATTATTTCCTTGGCTCCCTGTTTAACTGGAACCAGGCTAAGGTCTATTCTTACGATATTGCCCAGAGATTTACAACCAGGAAGCTGTTGGAAAAATGGAAGATGGTCATGGATAAGTTGGAGGAAGCTTGAACGTAAGCTAAAGCTTACTGGAGCCAAAAGTTGCTGGCTAAAGCAGCATCCTTTTGACTCGGATGATGAGGTGTTATATGGAAAAATCAAGCTGGACGATTTATTGGAATGAATATAGTGCAGATACATACCTGTATGGTTCGGAGATTGAGTATAAGGCCAGGAATAACGTGCATTTTAAGAATGCCCTGATGCCACCGGGCACTGTGATTAAGCAGTGGTATTCTCTTACAAATTATCAGGCGCAGCGAATTGAGCCCTCGCTTCCGATAATTGACGGTGAGAGCCATTATCGAATAAAGGTGAATGTGGAAACTCCTGATGGGAAGGGGTGCCTTATCAGACTGGTTTTTCTCGACAGATATGAGCGAGAGGCAGGAGATTTTGCAGTGAGAGGAAAGGTGGCAGAGTTTTCATGTCCACTTAAAACCTACAGCTATAGAATGCAGCTGATAAATGCGGGAATGAAGGAATTTACATTTCACTCAGTCACTATAGAAGAAATAGAAAATGAAGGTAAAAACTAAGGGGATTTTAAAAAAACTCTATAAGGAGCTACGGAAGGTTAAGTCTTACAAGGAAGCTATGGCGGCTCTTACTGATGAGGAGCTGAAGGCCAAAACCAAGGAGTTTAGAAGCCGCTTTGAGGCCGGTGAGGATTTGGACAAAATGCTTCCGGAGGCTTTTGCGGCCATGTGTGAGGCAGACATGAGAGTGCTTCACATGTTTCCTTTTGATGTGCAGATTTTGGCGGGGATTGCAATGCATCACGGCTATTTGGCTGAGATGAACACAGGCGAAGGCAAGACTCTGACCGCCACTTGTCCTATGTATTTAAATGGTCTCACAGGAAAAGGTGCTATTCTTGTGACAAATAACGAGTATCTAGCCCTTCGAGATGCCGAGGAAATGGGTCCTGCCTATGAATTTATGGGACTATCTATTTCTGCAGGTGTTAAGCGTGATGCAGATGATAAATTTGAAAATGACGAAAAAAAGGAAATTTATAATTCGGATATCGTATATACCACCCACTCGGCCCTGGGATTTGATTATTTAATTAACAATCTGGTCAAATCTGCTGAAGACCGATTTATGAGGGATTTTTTCTACATTATCATAGATGAAGCCGATTCAGTGCTTTTGGATAGTGCCAGCACGCCTCTTGTAATTTCCGGTGCACCCCGTGTCCAGTCAAATCTCTATGAGATGGCAGATTTCTTTATTCGTACCCTGCAGGAGGATGTGGACTATGAGGTGGAGGAGAAAAATGTTTGGTTCAAGGAGCAGGGCTTGGCATACGCTGAAAGCTACTTTGGAATAGACAATATTTTTGATCCGAAGTATTTTGAGATTTATAGGCATTTGATTCTTGCGTTGCGTGCCCACAAGATTATTGAGAAGGGCACAGAGTACATGATTTCTGAGTCAAATGAGGTAGCACTTATCGACGCCAGCTCAGGAAGAATGTTAAATGGTGTTAAGTTGCGTGGAGGTCAGCACCAGGCGCTTGAATGTAAGGAAAAGTTGGAAATCACACAGGAAAACCGTTCCATGGCGTCTATCACCTATCAAAATTTCTTTTCAATGTTTCCGAAGATGTCGGGCATGAGTGGAACTATTTCTGATGCCAGAGACGAGATTTATGACGTGTATGGCAAGAGAGTGGTGGTTATTCCTACCAACAATCCGATTCAGAGAGTTGACTGCCCGGATTGGTTTTTCAGTGATTCGAGAAAGCAGTTTGAAGCAGCAATTCGTCTGGCTGTGAAAAAGCATGACACGGGTCAGCCAGTGCTGATAGTGACCACAATGATTGCCGACACAGAAATCATTTCCCATTTGCTTGTAAAGGAGGGGCTTGCCCACTCAGTGCTAAATGCGAACAACGCCTTCTGGGAGGCGGATATTATTAAAGAGGCAGGTCAAATGGGAGCCATTACAGTGGCCACCTCTATGGCCGGTCGCGGAACGGATATAAAGCTGGGACCAGGCGTGAAGGAGCTTGGTGGGCTGGCGGTTATAGGCGTTGGTCGAATGCTGAATATTCGAGATGAGAGACAGGCTAGAGGACGTGCTGGCAGACAGGGAGATCCAGGTTATAGCAGGTTTTTGGTTTCTCTGGAGGATGACATTGTTGAGAAGGGCACAGATCCTGAGAAGCTGAAAAAATATATTGACGGTGAAAAACGTATAAGCGATAGAAAGATAAAAAAGATTGTGAATGGCGCCCAAAAGACCAACGAGGAAATGGGCGTTACCAATCGAAAGAATTCTAAGGATTACGACGTGGTGCTTCAGCTTGAACGAAAACTTATGTATGATACCAGAGATATGCTGTTGGATGGTGGCTCTATTGAATGGTCAAAGCTAATAAGTATCGCTATGGAAAATACGGACGAGTTTTTGAAGGAGCACAGGAAGCTTACGGTACCAGAGTTCAACCGATATCTTCTGGATAATATTTCCTACAGGATGGAAAAAGATATAAACACCCTGAATCTTTCAAATCGTAAAAAGATTAAAGAATACGTGAAGTCCAGAGTGGAAAAATCACTTCAGGAGCAGCAGGACCAGATAGGCTCTGAGAAGGGCATGAAGGACTTTATCAGAGTGGCGGCTCTTTCGGCTATAGATGAGGCCTGGATTGAACAGGTTGATTACCTGCAACAGCTACAGGGAGCTGTTTCTGGGCGAAGCTCGGCACAGAGAAATCTTCAGTTTGAATACCAGGGGGAGGCTTTGGAATCCTTCAGGAAGATGGAAAGCCGGATAAAGCGGAACATTATTAGGAATGTGCTACTGTCAGAAGTTAGTATGGATAAAAAGAATAAACTGCACATAATATTGCCGTAAACACCTCATCACATGGACCAAAAGGAGATGCATATGATCTACAACTTCAACTTAGGAATAGGGTGGGCATCCTCCGGTGTGGAGTATGCTCAAAGCTACAGAGCAAAGGTGCTTAGGAATATTGGAGCTAAGGCTAAATTCGTATTTACGGATATGTTTTCCCGGGATAATTTGATTGATATGACCAGAAACATAGGCTTTGAAGATGATGAAATAATCTGGCTCTACACATTTTTTACAGACTACAAGCCTGAGGAAGTTACCTATACAATCGAGGATTTGAAGAACACTATTGAGGGTGATTTCAAATACGAACGTGAAGGCAAAATCGGTAGATTTATTTTTGATGGAACCAACAATTTTTATCGCATTTATTTTTTGAACAAGAAATCGGATTTTGTTCATCGTGTAGAAATGGTTTCCGGTGGCTACCTTATTCGCAAGGATTACTATATGTCTGGAAGAGTGTTCTCTGAATACTATGCACCCCTTGATAATAAGGCACATTTGTATCAGAGGCGCTTCTTCAATCGAGACGGTAGTGTGGCTTATGAGGAGATTACTGATGACTCCCAGGTGATGTACAAGTTTCCTGATAAGATAATTTGCTCCAAGGAAGATTTGATTGGCTATATGACAAAGTCGTTGAATCCAACTAAGGAGGATATCATTATCATTGACAGGTCAACCGGACAGGGGCAGGCAATTTTGGAGAATGCCGGGGAGGCAAAGGTTGGTGTGGTAATCCACGCAGACCATTTCAGCGAAGGGGCAACGGACGATAATAATATTCTCTGGAATAATTATTACGAATACACCTTTGCCATGAATCGGCATATTAGCTTTTACATCACTGCTACCGAGGATCAAAGAAAGCTTTTGCTTAAGCAGTTTGAAAAGTACATGGGTGTAAAACCTACCGTATATACGATACCAGTTGGAAGTCTTCCGGAGCTTAAGTATCCTGAGGAGCCTCGACGAAAGCACTCCTTTATTACAGCCTCCAGACTTGCTACTGAAAAACATGTGGACTGGCTGGTGTCAGCTGTGGTTAAGGCTCATGAAAGCATACCGGATATTAGCCTGGATATTTATGGCAAGGGTGGCGCTGAGGAGGATTTGAAAAAGCAGATTGAAAAGCTTGGGGCTACGGACTATATACATTTAATGGGGCAGCATGACCTTACAGATGTATATCGTAAATACGAAGCATATCTGTCTGCATCCACCAGTGAAGGCTTTGGTCTGACACTGATGGAGGCCATTGGCTCGGGACTTCCTATAATTGGCTTCGATGTGCGTTACGGTAATCAAAATTTTATAGACGAAGGAAAGAACGGATATAAATTACCATATTCTGTAGGTATGGAACGGGGCAGGCGACAAGGCAAAATGGTGGCTGCAATCACTAAGCTTTGTCTGGAAGACGACATAGAGAAAATGAGCGCCCATTCCTACAAAAAAGCAGAAAAATACCTGGCAAGTGAGGTTGAGAAAAAATGGAAAAAACTGGTAGAGAAGAAATAATCCTATTATTTGACTATTTTAACAGGGGCAGTCAGGACCTTTTTGACTCCTTTAAAAATGCTGGGAAAAACTGCATAGCTGTCACCATAAATGACGAAGGTTTTTTGCCTGATGATGTGGTAAATATTTTCGAATATTTCCTGGGAGATTTTTCAAAGAGTGATAAATGTCCAGGGCATCCCAGGTATTTTAATCAGATTGATATTCCTGATTATTGGGAAATAAGCGCGAACAATACCAGTGGAAGCATTCACGACAAGGGACGGGAGCGAGGCAGGATATTTTTTGCAAATCCTACCCATAAACGCCAGGTGAAGGTGGTGGATTATCTGGATGAGGATGGTAATGTCAGAGTGTCTGAGCATTATAACAAATATGGCGCACTATATTCCAAAACTATTTTCAATAAAAAATCCCAGAAGGTAAACAGAAGCTATTTTGACGGGAAAGGACGGGAGATAATTGTTGAGAATTTTGTTACTTCTGACATTCTGTTGAATTATCAGGGGAAGGTGCTTATTTTCAAAAACCGTACGGAATTTGTCGCCTATTTCATCAGGCTGATGGGTTGGGAGGATTTGCCACTATACTTCAATTCATTGTCTGTACCTTTCTTTGTTTCAAATCAGCTGCCGGTTTCTGCTGAGGGCAAAAAAGATATTCTTTTCTGGCAGGAAAAAACAGGAGAGTCAATTCCTGGAAACATGAAGGTGATTTTCGATGGAGTTGCACCAAGGTGTGAGAGAGTGGTTGTTCAAAACAGACCATCCTATAAAAAGCTTTTGGCGTTAAAGGCGCCAGAAAATTTGATGAAGGAACTGGGATTTATCTATTCCTTCAAGAAGCAAAATCGCGGAAAGCCGGAGGCTTTGATTTGCACCAACACAGAGAATGTGGAAAAGCTGAGAGAGATTGTGGAGGCTTTGCCCCAGGTGAAATTCCATGTGACAGCCTTAACAGAAATGTCAGGAAAGCTTCTTGCCCATGAAAAATATGAAAACGTAATAATGTATCCAAATATCAAGGCGACCACCTTGGACAGGCTGTTTACTCAGTGCGATTACTTCCTGGATATAAATCACGAAGGGGAAATCGTGGAGGCTACTCGTAAGGCATTTATTCATAACCAGTTGATATTGGCCTTCAGGGAGACCAGTCATGGCGGAGAGTATACGGCCGGGGATAATATTTTCCTTAAAAAAGATTATGAAAAGCTAATTGAAAGACTTAAGGAACTGACAGGAGACAAGAAAAAATTGCAGGAGGCGGTTAAGAAACAGCAGGAGGAAGGATTGACAGCAGAGCCAGCAGACTACGAATCCTTGCAGGGGAACTAGGTATAAGCCCTATAAAATGTCACAATTATTAGACGTTTAGTAACGAGGCAGTGGATTGTGTGAAAAATTGCACAAAAACCACTGCCAATTTTTTGTAGTAATTACAAACGCGAATTGTTTGAATTGGGGTACAAAGTATGTTTAAATATTAACGGACTCTGTGTAACCCCGTATCGCACAGGTCCATAAGAATAATGTTATTTATAATTTAGGAGGATTATCAAAATGGCTAACAAATGGGTGTATATGTTTAGCGAAGGCGACATGACCATGCGTA
>JAEEGL013669087.1_pt1 | contig 16443 bp, 16 predicted proteins | sample 9134231 | NCBI WGS metagenome assembly JAEEGL01 (sample SAMN16246548, study PRJNA631951) | gut metagenome | biome: gut microbiome; feature: rumen; material: fiber-attached | host: Bos | place: Iran: Karaj | collected 2018-10
CTCACCGGCTGTCCACCATCCAGAACGCGGACGTGATCCTGGTGGTGCGGGACGGCAACGTCATCGAGCAGGGCACCCACGACGAGCTCATCCGGCAGAACGGGTTCTACGCGTCCCTGTACAACGCCCAGTTTACATGATGTGACGCCAAAAAAGAGCCGGCCGCATTGGCCGGCTCTCAGCGCGTCCATAAAGGCTGCAGGCGCAAAAGCCGAAACGAGCTTTTGCTTGCCGGATGGGATTGCGAACATCGTTCACTTACCGTGATGCAAACTGCCTCATTTGCAATCCTGCTTCCTCGCCTTGCAGCCTTTCCTGCCGCGCTGGGCTTTATCGGCAGTCTGACAGAGCCGGCCGCTTTGCGGCCGGCTCTGTATGTACAGGGGTCAGTCTTTTTCGGAAATGGCGTCCTGTTCCAGACGCGCCTCGATCAGCCGGGCCGCGCAGGCGACCAGCTCCGCGCAGGGGCGCTTTTTGTAGAACTCCGGCGTGCGGCTTTCGGGTCGCGGCGGAGTGGGCGCGCCCTCCTGCAGGCCCAGCAGCTCGCGGCACAGGATGGCGTGGTTTTCCTCCCGGAAGGCGTTGACGAATTCCTGAACGCGGCGGTAGTGATCGGCCTTGGCCTGAGGATCCGCGCTGTCGTAGCCGCCGTAGCGCAGGCCCAGGGCCATGCAGCCGCCGGAAACCGCGCCGCAGATCTCCCGCAGCCGGCCCACGCCCCCGCCGAAGGAGGAGGCGACCCGGGCGGCAGCGTCCCGGTTCAGCCCCAGTTCATCGCAGAAGGCCAGCAGCACGGCCTGCGCGCAGTTGTATCCGTCGTGGAACAGGGCCACGGCCCTTTCTTCGTGCTCCTTCATTTGCGTTCCCTCCCCAAAATCGAAGAAAGCCGCGAAGGCAACTGTCCTCGCGGCCACGTGGAGCTGATGACGGGATTCGGACCCGTGAACCTCCTCATTACCAATGAGGTGCTCTACCTACTGAGCTACATCAGCGCGCTTTTTCCCAACGCGAAATTCATTATACTACAAGGCGAAGGAAAAAGCAATAGGCTTCTTGGGTTATTTTTCAGAAAAGACGGATGCGGGGCGCGATTCCCGCGAAAAAGGACGGCTTGACGGGAGGGCGCGAGTGTGCTATGATCGGTTTATGACGAAAGAGGCGTCGGCCGCGATGGCGGCCGACGGGAAGGAGAGCTTTGAAGCGCAATGCTGGAACTGAGAAACATATGCTATGACGTGGAGGAAGAGGCCGGCCGCGTGGACATATTGCGGGACGTCAGCCTGACCGTCCGCAAAAACCGGTTCGTGGTGATCACCGGGCCCAACGGCGGGGGAAAATCCACCATCGCCAAGATCATCGCGGGGGTCAAAAAGCCCACGGGCGGCTCCATCCTGTTCAACGGACGGGACATCACCGCGGCGGGCATCACGGAACGGGCGCGCATGGGCATCAGCTACGCGCTGCAGCAGCCGGTGCGGTTCAAGGGCATTCAGGTGATCGACCTTTTGCGCATCGCCGCGGGGCGGGAACTCTCCGCCGCGGAGTCCTGCGAATACCTCTCCCGGGTGGGGCTGTGCGCCAGGGACTATATTCAGCGCGAGGTGAACGCCAGCCTGTCCGGCGGGGAACTGAAGCGCATCGAGATCGCCACGGTGCTGGCCCGGGGAACGCAGCTATCCGTGTTCGATGAGCCGGAGGCGGGCATCGACCTGTGGAGTTTCCAGAACCTGATCCGCGCGTTTGAAATGATGCGGGAATCCATCGCGGACAGCTCCATCCTGGTGATTTCCCACCAGGAGCGGATCCTGGAGATCGCGGACGACATCATTGTGGTGGCGGACGGAAGGATTACACAGCAGGGGCCCCGGGAGGAGATACTGCCCGACCTGATCGGGACCGCCTCCGCAATGCCCGGCTGCGACAGGCTGTTGGAAAGGAGCTGAGGGACCATGGACGAGATTCAGAAGCGCATCCTGGCGGAGGTGGCGGACCTGCACGCCGTGCCGGAGGGCGCGTACAACATCCGCGCCAACGGCGCCAGCGCGGGCCGGCGCAGCACCGCGAACATCGAGATCACTTCCAAGCCGGAGGGGAACGGCATCGACGTGCGCATCCGCCCCGGCACGAAACGGGAGAGCGTGCACATCCCCGTGGTGCTCAGCGAAAGCGGGCTGAAGGAGACCGTATACAACGACTTCTATATCGGCGAGGACTGCGACGTGGTGATCGTGGCCGGCTGTGGCATCCACAACTGCGGCGCGCAGGATTCCCAGCACGACGGCATCCACCGCTTCTTCGTGGGAAGGGGCGCGAAGGTGCGGTATGTGGAAAAGCACTACGGCGAGGGCGACGGAGACGGCAAGCGCATCCTGAACCCGGGCACGGAGGTGCACATGGAGGAGGACAGCTCCATGGAGATGGAGATGGTGCAGATCCGCGGGGTGGACTCCACGGACCGCGTCACCACGGCGGAGCTGGCCGCCCGGGCGCGGCTGGTGGTAAAGGAGCGGCTGATGACCCACGGCGTCCAGTCCGCCGTCAGCGTGTACAGGGTAAACCTGAACGGAGACGGATCCAGCGCGGACGTGGTTTCCCGCTCCGTGGCGCGGGACGATTCCTTTCAGAAGTTCGACGCCTGCCTCTCCGGGAACGCCGCCTGCCACGGGCACACGGAGTGCGATTCCATCATCATGGACCAAGGGCGCATACTGGCCGTTCCCCAGCTGGAAGCCAACGACACCGGCGCGGAGCTGATCCACGAGGCGGCTATCGGAAAGATCGCCGGGGAACAGCTCGTCAAGCTCATGACCCTGGGCCTCACAGAGGCGGAGGCCGAGGAACAGATCGTCAGCGGATTCCTGAAGTAAAGCCGGCACGGGCCGCCCGGGGGCGGCGAACATGAAAGGAGAAAGACCATGAAGAAGCTCGTTTGCATGATCCTGGCGCTGTCGCTGCTGGCGGGACTGGGCGCGGCAGCCGAGGGCGGGGAGATCCGCATCCAGGTGACGTCGGAGCCCAAGACCATCTGTACCAGCGACGACCCGCTGTTCAAGTACTTTGCCTGGCCCTCCGTTGCCTGGACCCGGGACGGGCGGCTCGCCATGGCGGCGTCCGGCTTCCGCATCCAGCACATCGACCCCTACGGCACGGGGGTGATCTGCTTCAGCGATGACCTCGGGGAGACCTGGACACAGCCCGTGGCCGCCATCGACACGCCCCTGGACGACCGGGACTGCGGGCTGTGCGCCTTTGGGGAGAGCGGGCTGCTCATCACCAGCTTCAACAACTCCATCCAGATGCAGCGGAACAACCTGAACGGCACCGTGGAGGTGCAGAAGATGATCCAGGAATATCTGCGTGAGATCAAGGAGGCGAAGGCGGAGCGCAAGTATTACGGCTCCACCTTCGCACTGAGCCACGACAACGGCGCGACCTTCGGCGAGGTGCAGTTCGCGCCGGTGACATCGCCCCACGGCCCCACCGAATTGCCGGACGGCAGCCTGTTGTTCGTGGGAAGGTGGTTCGGGAACAACGCCCGGGGCAAGAAGACGCAGCTGGCGGCCCTGCGCTGGACGGAGGAGGGCGGCTTTGAGGAGCTGGGCGTCATTCCGGACGCCGAACCCGACAACAAGACCTACAGCTGCCACGAGCCCCACGCCATCATGCTGAAGAGCGGCAAGATCGTGGTGCACATCCGCCTGGAGGGCGGCGGCGCGCTGACCACGTACCAGAGCGTGTCCACCGACGGCGGGCAGACGTTCTCCGATCCCGTGCCTCTCATGGACCTGAACGGCGGCGCGCCTGCGCACCTGCTGGAGTGCGCCGACGGCACGCTGATCTCCGTGTACGGATACCGGCAGCAGCCGTATGGCGTGCGCATGATGTACAGCCTGGACGAGGGCGAGACATGGAGCACCGGCCACGTGGTGACGGACGGGTATCCCTCGGCGGACCTGGGCTATCCCTGCTCCGTGCAGCTGGAGACGGGCGAGATTTTGACCGTGTTCTACGCCCGGGACGACGTTTCCGGGCCGGCGTCCATCAAGCAGGTGATCTGGACATATTCCTTTGATGAAACGGAGGAGTGAAAAATGGAGCGCTTTGCCTGGAAGGCCCGGGTGCTGCCGGGAAAGCTGGATGAGTACATTCGCCGCCACGACGAGATTTGGCCGGAGATGACGGAGGTGCTGAACCGCGCGGGGGTGCACAACTACACCATCTGGAATGTGGGGGACACGCTGTTCGGCTACTACGAGTGCGAAAGCGTCGCCTACGCGGCGAAGGTGCAGGCGGAGAGCCCCGTGGTGGACCGCTGGAACGAGTACATGAAGGACGTCATGGAGATGGAGATGGACCCGGAGACAGGTACCTCCGTGATGCTGCGCCAGGTGTTCTTCCACCCGTGAGGAGGATCAAAAAAAGGATCGGGACCGGCCGGACGCGGTTGGTCCCGTTTTCGTGGAAGCGGAGCGCGGGAAAAATTCTCCGGACGGCTTGCAAGAAATGTTAAGAAGCTGTATAATAGGATCGGAAGCTCAGGCACCAGACAAAGACAGGATTCGGGAGGAATGAATATGGCAATCAAAGTCACTTTTTCAAAGCCCAAGGTCGTGCTGGATATCCCCGCCTATTTCCCCAACGTCATCAAGCTGCGCAACGGCGAACTGTTCGTGCAGCTGATGTGGGGCAACGACCGGCGTCCGGACCAGGATGAGTACGACAGGTTCTATGCCTTCGACAAGCCCACCACGGCAGCGGACTGGATGAAGTTCAACGATGAATGCCATGCCATCAAGGGCAATAACTATGTGCACGTGCTGACGGGCCACTGGGCGCACAGCGTGGACGGCGGCAAGACCTATACGGAGACCGGACTGCCCCCCGTCATCGAGTACGTCGAGAAGGAAAACGGCGACGTGATCGGCCTGCAGTGGTACACCTACCACGACAAGCACGGCGCGCCCATCATCCGCTCCTGGACGTCCCACGACGGCTGCAAGAGCTGGGACGCGCCCTATGACATCCCGCTGATCTGCCCGCCCCTGAAGGGCAGCATCCTGTGCCCGCACCGCAGAATCATCCACGTGAGCGGCGATACGTATCTGGTGCTGGTGTACGGCATGCTGGTGGGCGACGAGCACGACCGCTCCATGGTGTTCCGCACCACGGACGGCTTCAAGACGCTGCACTACTACTCCACCTGCGGCATGTGGCGGCCCGGCATCGAGAACAAGGCCGGCCTGAACGAAACGGACATGGTGCGCACCGAGGACGGCAGGCTGCTGGTGGTCATGCGCAACGAATCCTTCATGCCCCTGTATCAGGCGCATTCCAGCGACGACGGCGCTACCTGGACGCCGGCCCGCCTGTTCATCGACCGCGGCGTGGATCCCGCGCTGTGCCGCCTGCAGAACGGCGTGGTGGCGTGCAGCTTCGGCCGTCCCGGCGTGAAGGTGGCGTTCAGCGAGGACGGCGGCGACAACTGGCAGAAGGTCTCCACCATCCTGTGGGGATGCTGGGAGGAGAACGGCGATACCATCCGCTCCAACGCCCACGGGCCCATGCGCTCCTGCAGCTATACCGACGTGACGGAGACCGCGCCCAACGTGGCCACGGTGTACTATTCCGCCCCCGCGGACTGGGCCGACGACCCCGAGAAGACGCCCTGGGATCCCGAGCAGCGAAAAGACTTCCGCATTTACTCGGTGGACTGCACGGTAGAGAAGGAATAACGTCCGGCGGTGCCGACGGACGCATGCCGCCGCCATGTTTGCGGGGGTCGGACAACGGCCCCCGCAAAGGGCTGCCGTTGGGAAAAACCCAGCGGATGACAGGCCCTGGTTTTCCGTTATCCGGCGCGGCGGATCGCCATACCGACAGTCCCGCCCCCGCATGCGGGCGGGCAAAAGCGGCCCGTTCTTCGGGCCGCATTCAATGATCCGGAAAAAACAATCGCGTGGGAGAACGCTTTTCAGCCGCCGCGCAAAAGGAGCGATGCAACATGACGGAGAGAGAGCGGTTTTTGACCGTGGTGCACGGCGGCACGCCGGACAGAGTGCCGTATTTTCTGGACCTGGGCCACTGGCTGCGGGCCGAATCCGGCAAAAAGTGGAACCTGTTCACCGTATCCAACCGCACCGAGGAGTGCGCCCAGCTGCATCGGGAGGTCAAGGCCGGCTGGTATGTGGAGGTCGGCGGGCTGCATGAGACGTACTTTGACGACGAGGTGCAGCATACCCGCGAGATGCTGGGCGACGACGTGGTGGAGAAGTTCATCACCCCCATAGGCGAGCTGACGATGAAGCGTCACTGGAACCCCGTCAGCTCCTCCTGGGACATCACCAAGCACATGGTGGAGGACTCGGACGACCTGGCGATCCTCACATTTGCCACCCGGCACAAGCACTTCCGCGCGAAATATGAGGTGTGGGACGAAATTGAGCGCGTCGGCGGCGACATCGGCCTGGGCTTTCCGGGCCTGGGCTACACCGCCCTGGGGTCTCTCATGTCCTATTACGGGGGCGTGGAGAATACCGTCTTCCTCACGTATGACGAGCCCGACGCCTTCATGGAATATGTGGAGACCTACAACGGCAAATTCCTGGAGATGCTGGATATTTACTGCGATCCGGCCTGCCCCGCGCCCCACATGCTGTTCAGCGACAACCTCTCCAGCGATGTGCAGCCGCCCCAGCTGTTCAACAAATACAGCTTTGGGGTGTACAAGGCCATCGCGGACAAGGTGCACGCGGCGGGCAAGACGGTGTCCGCCCACGTGGACGGCCGCATGAACAACATACTGTCCGTCGTGGCGGCGGCGGGCATCGACGTGGCCGACGCCTGCACCCCCGCGCCCACAGGCGACCTGACCCCCGCGGAGATCCGCCGTCAGGCCGGCGGCATGGTCATCATGGGCGGCATTTCTCCCTGCATGTGGCTGCCCCAGACGCCCGAAAAGGAGTTCATCCGCCATGTGCGGGACTGGCTGGACACCCGCTGGACCAGCCCGCGGATCGTGCAGTCCGCCGGGGACCAGGTGCCTCCCGGGACCAAGCTGCAGCGCATCAGGCTGCTGTACGATATCGTGGAGGAGTACGGGCGGTACTGACGCGCCTGTCCAGAAAAATACAAAAGATTTGCGCCGGTCATAGCGACCGGCGCAAATCTTTTATCGGAACGAGTACCCGGCATCCGTCAGGCGCCGGCGTTCTCCACAGCGGGACCCTTGGGGTCGGGCAGCTGGGCCACCCCTGTGATCAGCGTGGGGCGCGTGCCGTTGAGCACGGAATCCTCGGTGACGATGACCTTCTGCACGCCGTCCATGGAGGGCAGCTCATACATGGTGTCCATCATGATGCTCTCGATGATGGCCCGCAGGCCGCGGGCGCCGCTCTTGCGCTGGAGCGCCTTTTTGGCGATGGCGGTGAGCGCCTCGGGGGTGAATTCCAGCTCCACGTCGTCAAAGCTGAGCAGCTTGGCGTACTGGCGCACCAGGGCGTTTTTGGGCTCGGTGAGGATGCGCACCAGCGCTTCCTCGTCCAGCTGGGAGAGGGTGACGATCACCGGCAGGCGGCCGATGAATTCCGGGATCAGGCCGAACTTCAGAAGGTCCTCCGGCTGCAGCTGGGCCATGATCTCGTCGTTGGTACGCTCCCCGCGGGAATGAAGCTCCGCGCCGAAGCCCAGCACCTTCTTGCCCGTGCGGCTCTCGATGATCTTTTCGATGCCGTCGAACGCGCCGCCGCAGATGAAGAGGATGTTGGTGGTGTCGATCTGGATGAATTCCTGATGGGGATGCTTGCGGCCGCCCTGGGGCGGCACGGAGGCGATGGTGCCCTCCAGCATCTTCAAGAGCGCCTGCTGCACGCCTTCGCCGCTGACATCCCGGGTGATGGAGGGGTTCTCGCTCTTGCGGGCGATCTTGTCGATTTCGTCGATGTAGATGATGCCCCGCTGGGCCAGGTCGATGTCGTAATCGGCGTTCTGGATCAGCCGCAGCAGGATGTTCTCCACATCCTCGCCCACGTAGCCGGCCTCGGTGAGGCTGGTGGCGTCGCCGATGGCGAAGGGCACGTTGAGGATCTTGGCCAGCGTCTGGGCGAGATAGGTCTTGCCGCAGCCTGTGGGGCCCAGCATCACGATGTTGGATTTCTGCAGCTCCACGTCGCTCTTGCGGTTGTTTTTGTTCTGGATGCGCTTGTAGTGGTTGTATACCGCTACCGCCAGCGCCTTTTTGGCCTGTTCCTGGCCCACGACGTACTGATCCAGCACCTCTTTGATCTCCTGGGGCCGCTTGATGGTCAAATCGCCCCGGGCGGTGATGGAGTCCACGTCGTCGGACACGATCTCCTGGCACAGGAGCACGCACTCGTTGCAGATGAACACGTTGTTCGGACCTGCGACGATGCGGCGCACCTGATCCTGGGTCTTTCCGCAGAAGGAACAGCGGACCTTGCTGTAATCGTCTTTGTTGGGCATGCGTTATCTCCTTGGAACGATGATTTCGTCGATCAGGCCGTATTCCTTCGCCTCTTCGGCGGTGAGGAAATGGTCGCGCTCCACATCCTTCTCGATGGCCTTCAGGGGCTTGCCGGTGTTCTGGGCGAGCAGCTCGTTCATCTGGCGCTTGATGCGCAGGATCTGCTCGGCGTGGATCTGGATGTCCGTGGCCTGGCCGGAGGCGCCGCCCAGGGGCTGATGGATCATGATCTCCGCGTGGGGCAGCGCCTTGCGCTTGCCCTTCGCGCCCGCGGCCAGCAGGAAGGCGCCCATGGACGCCGCCATGCCGATGCACAGGGTGGAGACTTCGCACTTCAGATAGCGCATGGTGTCGTATATCGCCATGCCCGCCGAGACGCTGCCGCCGGGGGAATTGATGTAGAGCATGATGTCCTGGTCGGGGTCCTCCATCTCCAGGAACAGCATCTGCGCCACCACCAGGTTGGCGGTCATGTCGTCGATCTCGCCGCCCAGGAACACGATGCGGTCCTTGAGAAGCCGGGAAAAGATGTCGTAGGAGCGTTCTCCTCGGTTGGTCTGTTCGATAACGTAAGGCACCAGGTTCATGGGCACACCTCCTGTATAGCGAGCGTAGCGACCGTCCGGCGGCGCGGTGCGCCGGGCGAAGGGGGTTTTTGCGGGATCACGTCCCGCCGCGCTCCCGCGAAGGGCGTTCCGGAAGCATGGGAAGCATACTTCAGTATATGCCCGGAAGGCCGGGTTCTAAACATGTCCCGGGAAATCAGGCGTTCTCCTTGAGGAACTCCAGGGTCTTCTGCATGGCGGCGATTTCCTCAAAGTACTTCCGGTCGCTGTCGGACAGGTTCTTCTTGAAATCGTCCAGGGACTTCTTGCCCTGCTCCGCGTACTGGGCCATTTCCTTGTCCACGTCCTCCTCGGAGGCGGTGATACCCTCGGCGTTCTTGATGGCCTCCAGCACCAGCTGGGTCTTCACGCGCTCCTCAGCCTGGGGCTTGGCGCTTTCGCGGGCCTGCTCCTCGGTCTGGCCGGTATACTTGAAGTAGTCCGCCAGGCGCATGCCCTGATACATCAGCCGCATCTCCATATCGCGCATCATGGAATCCACCTGGTCCTCCACCATGGCGGCGGGGATGTCCACCTGGGCGTTCTTGGTCACGGTTTCGATGATCTCGTTTTCAAAGGCGTTGTCCGCCTTGGCCTCGGCCTGCTTTTCAAGCTTTTCGCGGATCTCGGCCTTGTATTCGTCCACGTTGTTGGCCGTTTCGGAGACTTCCTTCACGAAGTCGTCGTCCAGGGTGGGCATTTCCTTCTCCTGAATGGAGTTGACCTTCACCTTGAATACCACCGGCTTGCCGGCCAGCTCCTTGGCGTGGTACTCCTCCGGGAAGGTGACGTTCACGTCCAGCTCCTGTCCCGCTGCGGCGCCCACCAGCTGGTCCTCGAAGCCGGGGATGAAGCTGCCGCTGCCCAGCACCAGGTTGTGGCCGGTGGCGGTGCCGCCCTCGAACTGGTTGTCGCCGTCGAAGCCGGCGTAGTCGATGTTCACCTGGTCGTCCAGCTTGGCGGGGCGGTCGGTGACGTCCACATAGCGGGCCTGGCGGTCGCGCACGCGCTCGATCTCGGCCATGACGTCGTCGTCCGTGACCTCGTCCACGACCTTCTTCACGCCGATGCCCTTGTAATCGCCCAGGGTGACGTCGGGCCGGACGAAGACTTCCACGGAGAACTTCAGCTCCTGGCCGCGGCCCATCTGCTCCAGGTCCAGCTCAGGGCGGTCCACCGCCTGCACGTTGTGCTCTTCCAGCGCGGCGCGGTAGACCTCCGGGAAGAGGATATCGAAGGCGGACTCGTAGAACGCGCCCTGCCCGTAGTGGTTTTCAATGATCTTCATGGGCGCCTTGCCCCTGCGGAAGCCGGGCACGTTGAAGCGCTTGGCGTCCTTGGCGTAGGCCTTCTTCAGAGCCTCGTCGAACTTCTCCGCTTCCACCACGAACGTGAGCTTTACTTTGTTGGACGAGAGCTTTTCAAACGTAGTCTGCATGATGTTTCCTCCTAGAATCCATAACTTTCCACAATGGCACCCGAAGAGTTTACCACAACTGCCGGCAATTTGCAACCAAACAGCCGGACGCGCAGGTTATTATTGCATTAAGTCCTTGACAACAGGAGCGTGTTTTGCTAAACTATACAAGGCTTTTAAAGCTCCGTGCCATAGACAGCGAGCGCCTTCGGGCGTAAGACTTCGGTCGCTCGCCGAGGCGCAGCCGCGTAGTGATTTGTTTTGCTGCCCCTGCGTCTAGCGCAGGGGTTTTCATTAGCCGTCATACAGGACGGAACGCGAGGTGAAAAGAACATGTCCAAGAACAATCTGGAGAGCAAGAAGGCAATCGTCGCCGGCATCCGGGAGAAGCTCGAGAAGGCGCAGTCCGTCATCCTGGTGGACTACCGCGGCATCACCGTTGAGGAGGATACCGCCCTGCGCGCCGCCTTCCGCAAGGAAGAGGTGGAATACGCGGTTCTCAAGAACACCATGGTGGAGCTGGCCGCGAAGGAAGCCGGCATCGAGGGACTGGATGACTATCTGAAGGGCCCCACCGCCGTGGCTTTCGGCTATCAGGACCCCGTGGCGCCGGCCAGGATCGCGGCGGATTTCATGAAGAAGTCCAAGAAGGCTGCGTTCAAGTGCGGCGTCGTCGATAAGAAGTTCCTCGACCAGCAGGGCGTTACGGCGCTGTCCGAGCTGCCCAGCAAGGAAGTCCTTATCGCAAAGATCATGGGCAGCCTGAACGCGCCCATCACCAACTTTGTCTATGCCATCGAGGCCATCCGCAAGCAGAAGGCCGGTGAAGGCGAGGGCGCCGAGGCGCCTGCCGCCGAGGAATAAGGCGGAACACACAACGAGCAATATACTGATTATGGAGGTAAAATCATGAATCGCGAAGAGATCATCGCCGCCATCAAGGGTATGACGGTTCTTGAGCTGGCTGACCTGGTTAAGGATCTGGAGAATGAGTTCGGCGTGTCCGCCGCCGCCCCCGTGGCTGTCGCCGCCGGCCCCGTCGCCGCAGAAGCTGTTGAAGAGAAGACCGAGTTTGACGTCATCCTGAAGGAAGCTGGCGCCAAGAAGATCAACGTCATCAAGATCGTCCGCGAAGTTCTGCCCGGCCTGGGCCTGAAGGAAGCGAAGGACCTGGTGGACGGCGCTCCCAAGCCCATCAAGGAAGGCGTCTCCAAGGAAGCCGCCGAGGAACTCAAGAAGAAGTTCGAGGAAGCCGGCGCTGTCATCGAGATCAAGTAATCCTTTTCGCGCCCGGCGACGCTTGCGTCGTCGGGCCGTTTTCTGTTTTTGGGAGGCGCGCAGGGCATCATCCGGGAGGAAACGGCCCGTTCGCTTCGCCCCGCCCCTGCCGCGCCGGGAAGTCCGGGAAATTGTCCCCGCTCATGTGCCGTATGCCGGATCGGCACGGGCGGCGGGCCGGACAGGGGATACCCGTCGATATTTCCCGCGCCCAGTCCCCGGCCGCCGACGGCGCGGGCGCGAGAGTATCCGCCGCAATGCGTCCGTCAGGGAAAACGCGTGATCGGATCGGCGGTTGTGCGCTGTAAGCGCGTTTCGGAACACGGGTTTTTCCGGCCCGCGGGCGGAGTTGGCGTCATCTCCCCCGCGGGGATCATCCCGAGAAGCCCTTTATCTGCGCATGGCGAGCGTCATCTCCCTGCGGGGATCGCGCCCGGTAACCCCTTTATCCGCGCATGACGGGCACCGACTTCCCGCACGGATCACCCCAGGTAGCCCCTTTTTCCGCGTAGCCGGGCACCGTCTCCCCGCGCGGATTGCGCCCGGCAACCCCTTTATCCGCGCATGACGGGCACCGTCTCCCGCCGCGATCCGGACGGTAAACGAAACAGGCGCGACCTTTCTGGTCGCGCCTGTTTCGTATCCCAGGCCGGCATCCGCGCTCCCGGCTTATTCCTCGTTCTTCTTCCGGGCGAGGGCCTTCTCCAGCCAGTCCTTGCCCTTGGTGAAGCGGGCCACGATGAAGGATACCACGTAGTCGCCCGCGGCGTTGACCATGGTGGCCGGCGGGTCGACCAGGTTGCCCAGCGCGATGGCGATAGGGTAGGCGATGGCCATCTGGTTGGGGAAGAAGATGGAGCAGAGCACCAGCTCGCCGGTGCCGCCGCCGCCGGGAATGCCGGACATGGCCACGGAGGAGAACACGGCCACCAGGATCGCCAGGATGGCGCGGCCGGTGCCGAAGTCCAGCCCGAAGATGCCGAACAGGAAGGCGACCTTGATGATGGCGCTCATGGCGGAACCGTCCATGTGCATGGTGGCGCCCATGGGCAGCACGATGTCGGAGATCTCCTTGTCGATGCCGGTGTCCTCAGCAACTTCCATATTGGTGGGGATGGTCGCCACGGAGGAGCAGGTGCCGAAGGCGGTAACGGCGGGGCGGAGCAGATGCCTGAACATCACGCCGGGGCCCTTCTGGCCGCCGCCGAAGCGGGCGTAGATGGGGGAGGAGATGAGCATGTACGCGAAGCACATGATGTAATAGATCAGCAGCGTGCGGCTGTAGTCGCCGATGAGCTGGGGACCGAGGTCCGCCACCAGGTAGGCGAAGAAGCCGAAGAACGCGATGGGTGCGTAGAAGGAGATGATCTTGACGACCTTCAGGATGCAGTTGGTGGCGTCCGCAAGGAACTTCGCGGTCATGGTCTCGGGGCCGCCGGCCATCTGCACGCCGAAGCCGAACAGCACCGCCGCCACGATCAGGGGCAGTATGGCCCTGCGGCTGAACAGCTCGGTGAAGTCGGGCTTGGTGAAGAAGTTCACGATCAGGGTGGCGACGCTCACGGGCTCGTCCACTTCGCCTTCGGCGAATTCATACGTGCCGCTGACCAGGGGGAAGATGCGCACCACGATGTACATCAGCAGCGCGGCGATGGCGGCGGTGACGAGGAATGTGAGCACCGTCACGCCCATGATCCGGCCGGCCTGCTTTGCGCTCTTCATGTTGGCGATGGCCGAGGAGATGGAGAAGAACACCATGGGCACGACCACGCAGAACATCATGTTGATGAACACGGTGCCCAGGGGCTCCAGCGCGGTGGCTCCCGGCCACACGGCGCCTACGATGCAGCCGGCGATGATGCCCACCAGCATGCTCAGGATGAACCAGTAGGACTTCAGATACTTTTTCATGAGATCCCCCTCTTCCGGTCGTTTCGGGAAATGGGCGAAAAAACCCATCTACTTAATATTTTATCATTGTTTTTTCCCGGAAAAAGGGTATAATATGCTTGGAATGCTGAAAAACCTGCTGAACGGAGGACATATGGAGCCAGTTGTCAGCCGTGGGTATCTCCACGAGGACTTCCGCCTGTTCCATTCCACGGACCGGCGCGACATGGATTTTCAGACGCACAGCCACGATTTCCACAAGATCGTGCTGTGTTTGTCGGGACAGGTGACGTATGTCATGGAGGGCAGCACCTATTACTTGCGCCCATGGGATATGCTGCTGATCCCGGAGCATCAGATCCACCAGTCCAACATGCGCTCCTCCGCGGAGCCCTACGAGCGCATCATCCTGTGGATCAACGACGGCTTCCTGCGCGGCTTCGGCGAGGAGGCGCTGCTGGACGTGTTCCGGTGGCCCTACCGGCAGCACTGCGGGCTGTTCCGGCCCGATGTGCAGAGCCGGCGGGTGCTCATCGAAAAGCTGCTGGAGGTGGAGCACTGCCAGGGCGCCGACACCCCAGGCCATGGCCTGCTGGCCACCACGTACCTGCTGCAGTTCCTGCTGGAGCTGCGCTGCCTGCTGCAGATGGAGCGGACCGCCCCGGAGGCGGAGGCGGTGCGCAGCGATCCCCGGTTCAACGAAATGCTGGAGTACATCAACGGCAACCTGGGGGAGGACCTGTCCATCGACGCGCTGGCCCGGCGGTTTTACATCAGCCCGTCCCACCTGATGCACGCATTCAAGCGCCACACCGGCTGCACCGTGCACCAGTACGTGCGCCAGAAGCGGCTGATTCTGGCGTCCGAGCGCATCCGCGGCGGCGACAGCGTGGCGGACGCGGCGGTGCAGGCAGGTTTTTTGGATTACACCACGTTTCTGAAGGCGTTTCGCAGGCAATACGGATGCGCTCCCAGCGCGCTGCGGGGATAGGAGGACGACACGATGAAGGAGATACGCGGTCCGCAGGACATTGCCGCCATGGCGCGGGAATGGGGCTTTCTGCCCTTTTTCACCAACGGCATCCCCGGCTTTTCCATCGCGGAACACACGCCGCCGGAGCTGTGGTTCACGGACCAGCCGGGGCCATGGGAGTGGAAGGGCCCGGTGGCCTCGGGCGGGGAGTGCGTGTACGGCAAGTTTTTCCACGGCAAGGCTGGGTACATAAGTCTGGACATTCTGCCGGATTTCGCCAACTGCCGCCGGGACGGCTACGACTTCGAGGGCCGCTGGGACGAGGGCCTGGCCCCGCGTCAGGACAAGGAAGTGTACGACACCCTGGCGGGGTATCCGTCGCTGCTGTCGAAGGAGCTGAAGCGGCTGTGCGGCTATCGCCGGGGCGGGAACGGGGGCTTCGACGCCCGCATCGCCCGACTGCAGATGCAGACATACGTTGTCATCGCGGATTTCGAGTATGAACGGGACAAGTACGGCCGGGAGTACGGCTGGGGCGTGGCCCGCTACGCCGCGCTGGACAATCTGGTGGGCGAGGATTTCTTTCGGGAGGCGTACGAACGCGCCCCGGAGGAGTCCTTCCGCCGCTGCGTGGAGCGGCTGACGAAGGGCTATCCCGGGGCGACGCCAGAGCAGGCGGAAAGGCTGCTGAGGGGATAAAAAGAGGGTGTAAGCCTTTGTGGCTTTACACCCATTGCCCTTTATGACCATATCAAGGCTTGTCGAATCATTCCCAGCCCAAGCTTCCCTTGTATGTATTAACAAAATCATGGATTTCATCGCTGGAAAACTTGCGGTCATTATTCGATGAAGAACTGTTCCTGTAAGACGATGATGAGCTGCTGCAACCATATAGCAAAACAGACAAAATGATTATTAATATTACCAGAGATTTTTTCATGGAACAACTTCCTCCTCATTTTTTCATGTGTGACGGATGTGGTTATAATTCAGCTAAGTGCGTCCAATACCCTTTTCGTTACAGTGAGTAAAGCCTCAAGATCGTTTTTATAGTATCCATCTCATAAAAAAACACCCTCTCTGTTCTCGGTAGTTTTATTTGCATGCGACAGGAACTATCCTGCCTATTATTATGCATAAAAAACTCCTATTTGTCAACCGTTTTAGGAAGTAAAATTCCTAAAAAGGGAAAATAGGAGGAAGAAAAATGCTGATTCAGGATTTTCGGATGATCGGGAACCGCCTGCTGGCGATCCGGAAAAGGGCGGGACTGACGCAAATGGAGGTGGCGGAGCTAGCCGGGCTGGCGGACCGCACCTACGCGGACATCGAACGGGGCACGGTGAACATGCGCATCGAAACGGTGCTGCGCATCTGCGAGGCGCTGCACATCACCCCGGACGAGATCCTGACCCGGGAAAGCCCGTCCGTCGCCGCCCGGCAGCAGGAATTGCTGGCCCGGCTGGACGCCTGCTCCGCCAGGGACCGTGAGACGGCGCTGGCGCTGCTGGAGGTGTACCTGCGCTCGCTTTCCCGCCAGGAGCCTGAAACGCAGGATCCCGAGTGACCGTCCGGCGCGCGCCATGCTTCATGGGTAAAAGGCGAGGGGGCTCCCATGGGGAGCCCCCTCGCCTTGTTGAAGGCCTTACGCGATGTCCAGCCGCAGCGACGTGTCCCCGGCGAAGGTGCAGGCGTTATACAGGATCAGGACCTCGTTGATCCCCTCCGCCTCCATCAGCACCTCCAGGTCGCCGGTGTAGTAGCGCGGGTCGACGATCACCAGCTTGCGGTAGTCCTGGAC
>JAEEGL016048317.1_pt1 | contig 16443 bp, 9 predicted proteins | sample 9134231 | NCBI WGS metagenome assembly JAEEGL01 (sample SAMN16246548, study PRJNA631951) | gut metagenome | biome: gut microbiome; feature: rumen; material: fiber-attached | host: Bos | place: Iran: Karaj | collected 2018-10
GCCCGGGAAGAGACCATGCATTCCCGCCTGATCAGCGATGAGGATATGGACCGCATTCTGCCGGTGGTGGACCAGAGGGGTTCGGACTCCGCGATGCTGGACAATACACTGGAATTCCTGATGATGAACGGTATCGAGCTTCCACAGGCGATTATGATGACAATCCCGGAGCCGTGGGCGAACAACCGAAAAATGAGTCAGGAAAAAAGGGATTTCTATCAATACTATGCGACCATGATGGAGGCTTGGGACGGACCTGCAGCAATCGTATTCTGTGACGGAGACAGTGTCGGTGCGGTACTGGACCGCAACGGACTTCGCCCGTGCCGCTGGTACCAGACAGAAGATGACTATGTATATCTTTCTTCGGAGGTAGGCGTTCTTGAACTGGATCCGAAGAAAACTGTTAAAAAATCCAGGCTGCAGCCCGGAAAAATGCTGCTGGTAGACACAAGACAGAAAAGAATCATTGACGATGAAGAACTGAAAACCCGTTACGCGACGCAAAGCCCGTATGGAGAATGGCTGGATGGACATCTCCTCCATCTTGAAGATTTACCGATTCCCAATTTAAAAGTGGAAAAGCACTCTCAGGAGTTGAGGGATAAGCTATATAAAGCGTTCGGCTATACCTATGAGAACGTGAAGGAAGAGATCCTCCCGATGGCGAGAGATGGTGCGGAGCCTATCGTTTCCATGGGGACAGATATTCCTCTTGCCGTGTTGTCAGAGGCAAGACAGCCCCTGTTCAGTTATTTTAAACAGCTTTTTGCACAGGTAACCAACCCGCCTATTGATGCCATTCGGGAAAAAATCGTCACAGATACGGCAGTTTATCTAGGCGCTTCCGGGAATCTCCTGGAGGAGAAGGCGGATAACTGTTCTGTCCTGCAGATTCAGAATCCGATCCTCACCAGTGTCGATCTGATGAAAATCAGACACATGGAGAGTCCGGAGTTCAAGGTGGAAACGATCTCTCTTCTCTATTATAAGAGAACGCCGCTGGAAAGCGCCGTAGAGCGCCTGTTTGTTACCTGCGACCGGGCATACAAGAACGGGGCTAACATTCTGATCCTTTCTGACAGAGGCGTGGATGAAAACCATGTCGCCATTCCATCTTTGCTAGCAGTTTCGGCAGTGCAGAAATATCTTGTGCGCAGCAAGAAACGGACTGCACTTTCTCTGATCCTTGAAAGTGCGGAACCGTGTACCGTTCATCATTTCGCAACTCTGCTGGGATATGGCGCGCAGGCGATTAACCCGTATCTGGCACAGGAATGTATTGAAGAAATGGTCACTCTCAACATGCTGGACAAGGACCCGGGTGCAGCGATTACCGACTATAACAAAGCCGTACTTGCCGGAATTGTAAAAATAGCATCCAAGATGGGCATCTCGACCATACAGTCTTATCAGGCAGCACAGATTTTCGAGTGTGTCGGCATCAGTACAAAAGTGATCGACCGCTACTTTACGAACACAGTCAGCCGAGTGGAAGGGATTGGCCTTGAGGAGATCGGAGAAGGAGTCGAGTGGAAGCACGATCAGGCCTTTGAACCGCTTGGGCTTGGAATTGATACAACCCTCAATTCCGTGGGTTCGCATAAGCTCCGTTCGGGAAGCGCAGCAGAAGACCATATGTATAATCCTCTTACCATTAAGCTTCTGCAGAAAGCCTCCCGGGAAGGAAGCTATGAAACGTTCAAACAGTACACCTCGATGGTGGACAATCTGGAGATCCCGCATACCTTGCGCGGTCTGCTGGATCTGAAACGCGATCCAAACGGAGGAATCCCCCTGGATGAAGTGGAACCGGTGGAAAGCATTGTCAGGCGTTTTAAGACTGGTGCTATGAGTTATGGTTCGATATCTCAGGAAGCGCATGAATGCCTGGCCATCGCCATGAATACGCTCGGCGGCCGTTCCAACTCAGGAGAGGGCGGGGAAAGACCCGAGCGTCTGAGCGACCCGCTGAGATGCTCTGCAATCAAGCAGATCGCTTCCGGCAGGTTCGGCGTGACGAGTGCTTATCTCAACAGCGCACAGGAACTGCAGATCAAGATGGCGCAGGGAGCAAAGCCAGGAGAAGGCGGACATCTGCCAGGAAGCAAGGTTTATCCGTGGATTGCCAAAACCCGTTGTTCTACACCGGGCGTATCACTGGTGAGCCCTCCGCCTCATCACGACATATACTCCATTGAAGATCTGGCACAGCTGATTTTTGACCTGAAAAATGCCAACCAGCGTGCACGAATCAGCGTCAAACTGGTATCGGAAGCCGGCGTTGGGACGATCGCCTGCGGTGTCGCCAAAGCCGGCGCGCAGGTAGTGTTGATCTCAGGATATGACGGGGGAACCGGAGCGGCACCCGGCTCATCGATCCACAACGCGGGGCTTCCGTGGGAACTCGGAGTCGCGGAAGCACATCAGACGCTTGTGAAGAACGGGCTGCGGGAACAGGTCGTCATCGAAGTGGATGGAAAACTGATGACCGGACGGGATGTCGCAGTAGCGTGTATGTTAGGTGCGGAGGAATTCGGATTCGCAACTGCGCCTCTGATTACGCTGGGATGCTGTATGATGCGCGTATGCAATCTGGATACATGTCCTGTAGGTGTTGCGACACAAAATCCGAAACTGAGATTGCGGTTCTCAGGAAAACCGGAATATGTGATGAATTTTATGCGTTTTGTGGCCCAGGAACTGCGGGAATGCATGGCAGAAGTCGGGATTCGCACAGTCGATGAACTGGTAGGACGCAGTGATCTGCTGGTAGTCCGGGAGAAACGCATTACGCATCGCGCGGAAACAGTGGACCTTTCTGCGCTGCTGGTGAATCCTTATGGCGATGATGTACCGCATTTTGCCCCGGAAGCGGTATATCGGTTCCGCCTCTCTGAGACAAAGGACTGCAGCGTACTGATGAAGAAACTTGGCCCATCCTTAAAGAGCAGCTGCAGAGGAACGCTGAATATAAAGGTGTCCAGCACAGATCGCGCCTTTGGTACCCTGTTTGGCTCGGAGATCACATGTACCTGCGGAGACAGCCTTGAAGAGGACAGCTATGTCATCAATTGCAGGGGAGGGGGAGGCCAGTCTTTCGGCGCATTCATTCCGAAAGGCCTGACGCTTCGCCTGGAAGGTGACTGCAACGACGGGTTCGGAAAAGGACTGTCAGGTGGAAAGCTGATCCTTTATCCTCCAAAAGAGAGCCGCTTTGAAGCAGATAAGAATATCATTGTGGGCAATGTGGCACTTTATGGCGCAACTTCCGGAAAGGCATTTATTGCGGGCGTTGCTGGAGAGCGCTTTTGTGTACGGAACTCCGGCGCCACTGCAGTCGTGGAAGGCGTGGGAGATCATGGCTGTGAATATATGACCGGCGGTCGTGTTGTAATCCTGGGAGACACCGGAAAGAATTTCGCAGCCGGAATGTCCGGCGGCATTACCTATGTGCTGGACGAACATCATGATCTCTATACGCGTTTGAATAAAACGGGTCTGTCCATGACCGCTTTACAGGATATTCACGACATACAGGAACTGCGCAGCCTCATTGAGGAGCATTTCTCAGCAACCGGGTCGATTAAGGCAAAGACAATCCTCGAATGCTTTGAGGAGTATATTCCTTTGTTTAAAAAAATTATCCCGAAGGATTATGAGCGGATGATCGCGTCAATTGCAGCATTTGAGGCGAAAGGCATAGACTTTGAGGAAGCGGAAATCGAAGCTTTCTATGCTACTGTGAGGCGCTGAGAGGAGGAAACAAGATGGGAAAACCCACCGGATTTCTTGAATTTGAGAGATGTGAAAACAGAAAACGTCAGCCTCTGGAGCGTGTGCGGGACTGGGAAGATCTGTATATCCCGGTAGAGGGGGAACAGCGTCTGAGACAAGGCGCCAGATGTATGAACTGCGGCGTTCCCTTCTGCCAGGCGGGGATTCAGTTCGAAGGAGAACAGCTCGGCTGCCCGTTGCATAATCTGATTCCGGAGTGGAATGATATGCTGATGGACGGTAACTATGGTCATGCGCTGTCAAGACTTCTGAAGACGAACAACTTTCCGGAATTCACAGGGCGTGTCTGCCCGGCATTCTGCGAGCGGGCATGTACCTGCGGACTATATGATGCACCGATTACAGTTCACGACAATGAGCGCAGTATTATTGAGTATGCATTTACGCACGGGATGATGAAACCACGATTCTCCCGGAATGCATCAGGAAAAAACGTGGTCATCATTGGTTCCGGACCATCAGGACTCGCGGTTGCGGACCAGTTAAATCATCGCGGTCATAGTGTCACGGTAGTAGAAAAGCATCAGAAAGCCGGGGGAATTCTGACATACGGGATTCCCAATATGAAACTGCCGAAAGACATCGTCCAGCGACGAATTGATCTGATGACGGATGAAGGGATTACCTTTATTACCGGGCTGGATGCCTCCGATCCGTCGATTGCGGCACGACTAAGGGATGAATACGACGCAGTAGTGCTCTGCTGCGGCGCTGAGGAACCGAGAAACATTGGAGTGGATGTTGCCGGAGTTAACGGAGTTTGCTATGCGATGGACTTCCTGCATGCAGCTGTCGATCGCCAGCAATTCGGAATCAAATCCACGGGTCCGACGGCAACGGCACGTAATGTGGTTATTATAGGGACCGGCAACACGGCAACGGACTGCGTTGCAACCGCACTTCGGCAGGGCTGCCGCAGCGTGGTACAGCTGGTTCGTCGGGAGAGAGAAGACTATCTGGATGTTTCCGGCAGATTACCGCAGGACTATGCACAGATAGAAGCGGAGAATGTTTTTGGAGCGGATCCGAGATGTTTTGGTCAGAGTATCGCGTCTCTGCAGACAGATGAAGGGGGAAACCTGATTGCCATCACAACGAAAACGGGAGAGTCGCTGCCCTGTGAGCTGCTGATCGGCGCAACCGGGTTTTCAGGCTGCCGGGCAGATGTCTGTGAAGCTTTTGGAGTAGAACGGGATCGGACTGTGAAAACAGAAAAAGGACACTATCAGACCAATATACCACATATCTTCACAGCGGGTGATATGCACCGCGGGCAGTCTCTTGTCGTGCATGCAATTGCAGAAGGACGCGCTGCCGCAATCGAAGTTGACCGTTTTCTTATGGGGTATACCAATCTAATCTGATTCTATCTTGATGGGAGGTAAAAAACATGTGCGGAATTGTAGGATTTACCGGTCAGCATCAGGCTGCTCCGATTCTGCTGGACGGACTGTCAAAATTGGAGTACAGGGGCTATGATTCTGCCGGACTTGCTGTACGGGACGGGAGCAAGCTTGCAGAAGTAGTGAAATCCACAGGCAAACTTCGGAATCTGGCGGTCAAGACAGATAACGGGGCGGCATTGGCAGGCACCTGCGGGATCGGACATACCCGTTGGGCCACGCATGGAGAGCCCAGCCAGACCAATGCACACCCGCATGTCAGCGGAAACTGCACCGGTACCGGGTCCGGTCCGGTAGAGGCTGAGGTTGTCGGGGTGCATAATGGGATTATTGAGAATCATGCAGAACTGAAAGCAAAGCTTCTGAGGCATGGATATACGTTCTATTCTGAAACCGACACCGAAGTCGCCGTAAAGTTGGTGGACTACTATTACAAGAAATATAAAATCGGCCCGGTTGACGCGATTACCAGGACCATGGTTCGCATTCGCGGTTCCTATGCGCTTGCACTGATGTTTCGCGACTATCCGGGAGAAATCTATGCCGCCAGAAAAGACAGTCCCATGATCATTGGCGTGGCAGACGGGGAGAGCTATCTGGCATCCGATGTACCGGCTATTTTAAAGTACACCAGGCAGGTCAGTTACATTGGCAACCTGGAAGTCGCAAAACTGATCCCCGGAGGGATCACCTTCTATGATCTGAATGGCGACGAGGTACAGCACGAGACCGTGGAGATCACCTGGGACGCGGAAGCCGCCGAAAAGGGCGGTTATGAACACTTCATGATCAAGGAAATCCATGAACAGCCTGCAGCGGTGCGTGATACGCTCAACAGTGTTCTGAAGGAAGGACGAATTGATCTCAGTTCCGCAGGCATTACGGAAGAACTCATTCGAGAAACCGAACTGATTCGGATTGTTGCATGTGGCTCGGCCTGGCATGTTGGTATGGCAGCACAGTTTGTGCTGGAAGATCTGGCAGAACTTCCTGTGCGGGTAGAACTTGCCTCAGAGTACCGGTATCGCAAACATCTGCCGGAAAAGGGCACGCTGACGATTGTGATCTCGCAGTCCGGAGAAACTGCCGACAGTCTTGCCGCACTGCGTGAGGCAAAGGCACAGGGAAGCAGGACATTGGCGATCGTCAACGTTGTCGGCTCAACAATTGCGCGGGAGGCGGACAGTGTATTTTATACTCTTGCCGGTCCCGAAATCGCAGTTGCGACAACGAAGGCCTACAGTGCACAGCTGATGGCGGTCTATCTTCTGGCGGTACAGTTTGCATTTGTCCTGGGAAAAATAACAGAGGAGAAATACAGCGCCTATATCGAAGAGCTGAAATCTCTGCCGGAAAAAATGAACCGGGTACTGGAAGACAAAGAACGAATCCAGTGGTTTGCGGCAAAGTTTGCCATGGCAAAGGATATCTTCTTCATCGGGAGGGGACTGGATTATGCCATCTGCCTGGAAGGCAGCCTGAAGATGAAGGAAATCAGCTACATCCACAGCGAGGCATATGCCGCCGGCGAAATGAAACACGGCACCATCAGCCTGGTGGAAGACAACACCCTGGTTATTGGCGTGCTCACCCAGAGCAGACTCTATGAAAAAACGGTCAGTAACATGGCGGAGTGCAAAGCAAGAGGCGCTTATTTGATGGGCTTGACGAGTTCCGGCCATTACAGCGTGGAGGACAGCGATGATTTTACGGTGTATGTCCCGAAAGCGGACGAGCACTTTGTTGGCAGCCTCGCAGTCCTTCCTTTGCAACTGCTCGGATACTATACAAGCGTCGCCCGCGGTCTTGACGTGGACAAACCGCGAAATCTGGCGAAGAGTGTCACAGTGGAATAAAAACGAGAATTCTGTGTTGACACAGAAAATGATTTGTGCTATATTCTTTTGCAAGTTAATACACTAAACCGTTGAAGCGGAGATAAAGGCAAGGATGCCCGCACAGAGAGCCTGCGTTGCTGAGAATCAGGTCGGAAACAAATTGTCAAATGGACCGCGGAGGGCGCAGTCAAAGGCACCCCGAAATGTGCCGAGTATTCTGCGACGTTGGAGGCAGACGTCATTTGCCGGGGATATGTTGGTATCCTGCAAAGTGCACGGGTCAAACCGTGAAACAAGGTGGCACCGCGGATTATGCCGTACGAAAAGTACCGTATTCGTCCTTGACAGAGAATGATTCTGTCAAGGGCGTTTTTTTGCGCCGCGCGACAGAAACCGCAATAATAGGAGGAGAAAAACCATGATTAAAGAAGCCATCGTCAAAATTGTGAACAAGGGAGATCTCAGCTATGATGAAGCATATACTGTCATGAGTGAGATCATGAGCGGTCACACCACAGCAACGCAGAATGCTGCGTTTCTTGCAGCATTGTCTACAAAAAGTGCAAGGGCAGAAACAACGGCCGAAATTACAGGCTGTGCGACGGCCATGAGAGACCACGCTACAAAAGTGGAGACGGGGATGGATCTGTTTGAAATCGTCGGGACAGGGGGGGATAATGCCGGCAGTTTCAACATCTCCACCACCTCAGCGCTGGTTGCGGCCGCAGGGGGAATGAAGGTCGCAAAACACGGGAATCGGGCGGCGTCTTCTCTCTGCGGTACAGCAGACTGCCTGGAGGCGCTCGGGGTTAATATTTATCAGAGCCCTGCACAGTGTGTTGAGCTGCTGAACGAAGTAGGCATGTGCTTTTTCTTCGCACAGAAATACCACAGCTCTATGAAGTATGTAGGCTCTGTCCGAAAAGAACTGGGTTTTCGAACGGTGTTCAATATTCTCGGACCGCTGACAAATCCCGGAACACCGTCTATGCAGCTGCTTGGAGTGTATGATGATTATCTCGTAGAGACGCTTGCCCAGGTGCTGTCAAGCCTTGGTGTCAAAAGGGGAATGGTAGTCTACGGACAGGATAAACTGGATGAAATCTCGATGAGTGCACCGACCACTGTATGTGAAATCCGCGAAGGCTGGTTCAAAACATATACCATCATACCGGAGGATTTAGGCTTCACGCGCTGTACAAAGGAAGATCTGAAGGGAGGTACGCCGGAAGAAAACGCCCGCATTACAAAAGCCATCCTGAACGGAGAAAAAGGAGCAAAGAGAGATGCGGTACTGTTGAATGCAGGAGCATCACTTTATATCGGCGGGAAAGCAGAAAACATCCGGCAGGGAATCTCCATGGCGGCAGAGTTAATTGACTCAGGAAAAGCGCGGGAAACACTTCAAAAGTTTATTGAATTCAGCAACCGGCCGGAGAAGGAAGAATGATGACGATATTGGAACAGTTGGCTGACTCCGCCAGGGAGCGCGTCGAGCAGGCAAAAAAGAACGTATCTCGTGAAAAAATCATGCGTTTGGCCATGTCATTGCCAAAAGGAGAATTCGCGTTTGAGAAAGCGCTGCGAATTCCGGAACTTTCCTTTATCTGCGAGTGCAAAAAAGCGTCCCCATCAAAAGGCGTCATCGACCGGGACTTCCCATATCTACAAATTGCGAGGGAGTACGAAATGGCAGGGGCGGATGCGCTGTCTGTTCTGACAGAGCCAAGATGGTTTCTGGGAAGCAACCGGTTTCTGCAGGAGATTGCATCGCAAGTGTCGATTCCCTGCCTGAGAAAGGATTTTACCGTTGACGACTATATGATCTACGAAGCGAAACTGCTTGGAGCATCGGCAATCCTTTTGATCTGTTCCATCCTGTCAGAGGAACAGCTTCGGGAATATCTTGCAATTTGCGACGCTCTTGGCATGTCCGCATTGGTTGAGGCACACGATAAAGAGGAAGTAGAGACAGCACTCAAAGCCGGGGCGAGGATCATCGGAGTAAACAACCGTAATCTAAAGGATTTTTCCGTGGACACCGGGAACAGCCAAAAACTGAGAGCCATGATTCCGCGGGATGTTCTGTTCGTTTCTGAAAGCGGAATCAGATGTGCGGAGGATGTGGAAAAACTCCGTACAATCGGAACCGATGCAGTGCTGATCGGAGAAATCCTGATGAGAGCAGAAGACAAGCAGGCAATGCTCAGAAAACTGAGAGGTACCAAATGACGGAAATCAAACTGTGTGGTCTTTCCAGAACGTGCGATATCGATGCAGTCAATTCGCTGATGCCGGATTATGTCGGATTTGTGTTTGCGAAGAAAAGCAGGCGATCTGTATCGGCGACTGCCGCCCGGGAACTGAAGAAATGTCTCCATCCGGCAATTCGGGCAGTGGGCGTGTTCGTGAATGAAAATGCAGATACCGTTGCGGAGTATCTGGAGGAAGGGATCATTGATCTGGCACAGCTTCACGGAACGGAGGATGAAAGCTATCTGACATGTCTTCGATTGCTGACGGGCAAAGAGATCATCCAGGCATTTCGGATTACAACGAAGCAGGATATGCTGAGGGCGGAAAAGAGTACGGCGGATATGATTCTTCTTGATTCCGGGGCGGGAACAGGAAAAGTGTTCGACTGGAATTTGCTCAAAGGAATCCGGAGACCTTTTTTTCTCGCAGGAGGCCTTGATCCGAACAATGTGGAAGAAGCGGTGAGAGAGCTCCACCCCCATGCTGTAGATGTCAGTTCGGGGATCGAAACGGATGGAGTAAAGGATCAAACGAAAATGGCGGCGTTTATAGCTGCAGTCAGGAGAGGAGAAAAACAATGACAAATCCGAACGGACGCTTTGGGATACACGGCGGACAATATATTCCGGAAACACTCATGAATGCTGTCATTGAGCTTGAAGAAGCTTATCTTCATTATAAAGATGATGCAGGCTTTCGACAGGAACTGAAAGAGCTTCTGAATGAATATGCAGGACGGCCGTCCCGCCTCTATTATGCGGGAAAAATGACGAAAGAACTGAACGGAGCGAAGATCTATCTGAAACGGGAAGACCTCAACCATACCGGCGCGCATAAGATCAATAACGTACTCGGACAGGCACTGCTGGCAAAAAAGATGGGAAAAACACGTCTGATCGCTGAAACCGGAGCCGGACAGCACGGCGTCGCAACTGCGACCGCGGCAGCGCTGATGGGAATGGATTGCGTGGTGTTCATGGGAGAAGAGGATATGATCCGTCAGGCACTTAATGTTTACAGAATGCGCCTTCTCGGGTCGGAGGTCATCGCAGTGAAGACAGGTACGGGGACGTTGAAAGACGCCGTTTCGGAGGCAATGCGTGAATGGACATCAAGAATCAGTGACACCCATTATTGCCTCGGCTCGGTGATGGGCCCGCATCCCTTCCCGACGATCGTACGCGATTTTCAGGCAGTGATATCCGAAGAGATCAAGGTACAGATTATGGAGAAAGAAGGAAAACTCCCTGATGCGGTAATCGCCTGTGTCGGAGGGGGTTCAAACGCCATCGGCAGTTTTTATCATTTTATTGATGATCCGGAGGTCAGACTGATCGGCTGCGAAGCTGCCGGACGCGGAGTCGACACTTTTGAGACAGCAGCTACGATCGCAACGGGGCGACTCGGAATCTTTCATGGAATGAAGTCCTATTTCTGCCAGGATCAGTATGGACAGATAGCGCCCGTTTATTCCATTTCTGCAGGCCTGGATTATCCGGGAATCGGGCCGGAACATGCCTGGCTGCACGATATTGGAAGAGCGGAGTATGTGCCTGTTACGGATGAGGAAGCGGTCTGTGCGTTTGAGTATCTGGCAAAAACAGAGGGAATTATTCCGGCCATAGAATCCGCACACGCGGTTTCTTATGCAATGAAACTGGCGCCGACTATGGAAAAGGATCGTATTGTCGTAATAACGATTTCCGGAAGAGGGGATAAAGACTGTGCTGCGATCGCGCGCTACAGAGGAGAGAATATCTATGAGTAACATCAGAAAAGCATTTGAAGCGGGAAAAGCTTTTATTGCGTTCATCACATGCGGAGATCCGGATCTGGATACCACGGCGGCGTCCGTCCGTGCAGCAGTGAAAAACGGAGCTGATCTCATTGAACTTGGAATCCCGTTTTCCGATCCAACCGCTGAAGGACCGGTAATTCAGGGAGCCAATATAAGGGCTTTGAACGCGGGGGTTACAACGGACAAGATCTTTCAGCTTGTCCGGGATCTTCGTAGGGATATTACCGTTCCAATGGTCTTTATGACTTACGCAAATGTTGTTTTCTCATACGGGGCGGAGAGATTCATCGCTGCGTGTCGGGACATCGGAATTGACGGTTTGATCCTGCCGGATCTGCCATATGAAGAAAAAGAAGAGTTTTTGCCACTGTGCAGACAGTACGAACTGGATCTGATTTCCCTTGTTGCTCCGACTTCGGCAAACAGAATTGCGATGATAGCAGAAGACGCAGAAGGGTTTCTTTATATTGTATCCAGTCTTGGGGTTACCGGTACAAGAGGCGAAATCACAACGGACCTGGATTCCATCGTCAAAGTTGTAAGAGAACACACAAAGATTCCTTGCGCCATCGGGTTTGGCATCTCCACACCGAAACAGGCATCGGATATGGCGTCTGTTGCCGACGGCGTTATCGTCGGTTCTGCAATCATTAAAATCCTGGAGAGATACGGCACAGAAGCGCCGGAGAAGATCGGGGAATATGTAAAATCCATGAAGGATGCCATCAGAAAGAATGAACCATAGGTTTTTCGTATAGTAACACAAAGGCATTGCATATTTTATTTTTTCTCTCTCCTGTGGTAAGGTTTCACCATTCTAGGAACAATGATTCCACAATTAAAACAGATCTCCCCTGATGTTAAGGGGTTTCTGTGAAAAAAGGCCTTGATGGAGACAGGCCGCGGGAGAGACGCCGTTGCAGCGAGTCGGGGGTGGTGAAAGCCCGATACAGGCACTTTCGTCAGGCAACCCTCCGGAGCCGCAACCCGAAAGCGAAAGCAAGTAGGGGAGACGTGAACCTCGCGTTAAGGGGCAGAGGGTTGTCAGACTCCCGGAAAGTGACCGCGTTTTGCGGTAAAAAAGGTGGCACCACGGATGCGCAGCTGTCCGTCCTTTTACAGGATGTTCAGCTGCGTTCTTTATTTCTATTCGGAGGTGCTGTTCATGTGCTGCGTAATGGGTTTTCTGTCAGATCTGTATTCCGAGGAGCAGATTCGTCCGTATTTCGAGCGTACTAAATCCCGAGGACCGGACGATACCAGAATCGAAAAAGCCGGGAAAGGGATGCTCTGCTTCCACAGGCTTGCCATTATGGGCTTGCATGAGGAGGGTATGCAGCCCTTCTCGCGGGGGAAAAATAAAATCGTCTGTAACGGAGAGCTCTACGGATGGCGAAAACAGAAGCTGCAGCTGCAGGCAATGGGCTATCTTTTTTCCAGCGGGTCCGACTGTGAACTGCTTCTTCCGCTGTACGAACAGTACGGACTGGACATGTTTCGAGAACTTGATGCAGAGTTTGCCCTGATTCTCTACGACGGTGAAAAGGACAGTCTCATCGCTGCAAGAGATCCGATCGGGATCCGACCACTTTACTACGGATATTTCTCTGACGGCGGCATTGCTTTTGCCAGCGAAGCACAGAACCTTGAAGGATTGTGTGCACAAATCTTTCCCTTCCCGCCGGGGCATTACTACGCAGACGGAGCTTTTGTCCGCTATGCAGACTTGACCACTGTAACAGACTATCTCCCTGACAGCCTGGACGACGTCTGCCATGGAATTCGGGACAGGCTGATCGCCGGCGTTGAAAAGCGTCTGGACGCGGATGCGCCGCTTGGTTTTCTTCTCTCCGGCGGACTCGACTCCAGCCTGGTCTGTGCCATCTCGGCAAAGCTTCTTGGAAAGAAAATTCGGACCTTTGCCATCGGCATGGATCTGGATCCGATCGATCTCAGATATGCGCAGATTGCGGCAGATTTCATAGGCGCAGAACACACGGCTTTTCATATGACAAGGGAGGACGTGCTGGGAACCCTGGATGAAGTGATCAGAATCCTGGGAACCTGGGATATTACAACAGTCCGGGCAAGTCTCGGAATGTATCTCTGCTGCAAGGCGATCCACGAGACAACGGATGTACGGGTTCTGATGACAGGTGAGATTTCTGACGAACTCTTCGGTTACAAGTACACAGACTTTGCCCCTTCCGCAGAGGCTTTTCAACAGGAGAGCAAGAAGCGTATTGATGAATTGCACATGTATGATGTGCTGAGAGCGGACCGTTGTATCTCTGCCAACTCACTGGAGGCGAGGGTCCCGTTCGGCGACCTGGAATTTGTCCGTTATGTTATGTGCATTGACCCGGAACTCAAGCTCAACCGCTACAACATGGGGAAATATCTGCTCCGCCATGCCTTCGAAAAGGACGGCATTCTGCCGGATGAAATCCTGTGGCGGCAGAAAGCGGCATTCTCGGACGCTGTGGGGCATTCGATGGTGGACGACCTGAAAGCGTACGCAGAAACGGTTTACAGCGACGATACTTTCAAGGACAGATGTGCCGAATATGATTACTGTCCGCCTTTTACCAAGGAAAGCCTGCTCTATCGTGATATCTTTGAAAAGTATTATCCCGGTCAGGCCCATATGATCAGCGATTTCTGGATGCCGAATCCTGATTGGGAAGGCTGCAGGGTTGACGATCCTTCCGCTCGCGTGCTCTCCAACTACGGAGCAAGCGGGGTCTGAGTTGTTTGAGCAGGACCCCAGCCATTTACCGCCTGATCTCTGAAAGAATAGAAATATAAGACGCAGGAACGAAGACATCGGATAGAAGAAATATCCTGACAAATCCTACAAAAAGCATGTGGATGACAACACGAAAAATGTATCGATGCCCGCCTTGACGAATCTGGAATTTCCGAGTAAGATACGCACAATATACAAAGAAGCACGACAGGAGGAATTATCATGAGTACTGTACCGGAACTGTTTGGATGCATGGTTTTTGACGACAAAGTCATGCGCGCAAGACTGTCCGCGGACGTTTACCGCAGTCTGCGCGACACCATGAACAAAGGAAAGAAACTGGACCTTTCTCTCGCAAATGCGGTGGCAAATGCCATGTGCGAATGGGCGGTGGAGAACGGGGCGACACATTTTACCCACTGGTTTCAGCCTCTGACCGGCATTACTGCAGAAAAGCACGACAGCTTTATCACGCCGGCACCGGACAGCCATGTGATTATGGAATTTTCCGGAAAGAATCTCATTACCGGGGAACCGGATGCTTCCAGTTTTCCTTCCGGCGGTTTGCGTGCCACATTTGAGGCGAGAGGCTACACCGCGTGGGACCCCACCTCCTATGCATTTATTAAAGAGAAGACCCTGTGTGTTCCGACGGCATTCTGTTCATACGGCGGAGAAGCTCTCGACAAGAAAACACCGCTGCTGCGCAGCATGGAGGCTCTGAACCGGGAGGCCATGCGCATCCTGAAGCTCTTCGGGAACGCGGACGTTAAAAATGTTGTTACCAATGTTGGCCCGGAACAGGAATATTTTTTGGTAGACCGGGAGATGTATCTCAAACGCAAGGACCTGATATTCACAGGCCGTACCCTCTTCGGGGCAAAACCGCCGAAAGGACAGGAACTGGATGACCATTACTTTGGAGCGATTAAACCGCGTGTCAAGGCATTCATGGAAGAATTGGACGAAGAGCTCTGGAAGCTTGGAATCTATGCCAAGACCGAGCATAATGAAGTCGCGCCGGGTCAGCATGAGCTTGCCCCGATCTTTACCACTGCAAATATCGCCTCTGACCATAACCAGCTGACCATGGAGATCATGAAGAAGGTTGCCCGGAAACACGACCTGGTCTGTCTTCTGCACGAGAAACCCTTTGCCGGAGTCAACGGAAGCGGCAAACACAACAACTGGTCCATTGCAACAGACAAGGGGGTCAACCTTCTGAGTCCGGGAGAGACACCTTATGAGAATGCGCAGTTTCTTCTCTTCCTGGTGGCGGTCATCCAGGCAGTGGATGAGTACCAGGGACTGTTGCGCATGAGTGTTGCCTCGGCAGGAAACGATCATCGCCTCGGTGCGAATGAAGCACCTCCCGCTGTGGTGTCCATGTTCCTTGGTGACGAGCTTACTGCGGTTCTGGAAGCAATTGAGACCGACAGCCCGTACGCGGGAACGGAGAAGCACCGTCTTCGCCTTGGCGCGGATGTGCTCCCGCGCTTTAACCGGGATACAACAGACCGAAACCGCACTTCACCGTTTGCTTTTACCGGGAACAAGTTCGAGTTCCGTATGGTAGGCTCCAACGACTCCATCTCCACTGCGAATGTCATGATCAACGCAGCGGTGGCGGAATCCCTGCGCATGTTTGCAGACCGTTTGGAGGAATGTGAGGGAGACTTTGACTCCTGCCTGCATGATCTGATTCGGGAGACGATCAAGAAACACAAGAGAATCCTCTTCAACGGCCACGGATATGATGATTCCTGGACAAAGGAGGCAACCGAAGTTCGGGGCCTGAAAAACCTGAGGACAACGCCGGACGCCATGCAGATGGTTCTCGACCCCAGCAATGTTGAGATGCTTACCAGGCATAGAGTTTATACTGCACCAGAAATCAAATCCCGTTATGAGATTTCGATGGAAAACTATGTACGCACGGTTCGTATCGAAGCGCTGACCATGGTAGACATGGCACGAAAGGAAATCCTGCCCGCGGTAATCCGCTACTGCGGAGATCTCTCCGCCTCTCTCAGCGCGAAAAAAGCGGCCGCTCCGGAACTGGCTTGCAACTACGAGATCAAACTGGTCAGGGCTCTTTCCGGATTGATTGACGGGATCGACGAAGCCATCGGAGCACTGGAAAAGAGCATTCTCACAATCAGAGGGGATAATACGGAACAGGCTTTCCATATCCGGGACGAAGTGCTGTGCAGAATGGATGAACTTCGCGCCCTTTGTGACGAGGCGGAAACCATTACTGCGGCAAGCTACTGGCCGTTTCCAACTTATGGCGACCTGCTGTTCGGCGTGTAAAAGAGAGACAGACGGTCATCTGCCTGAATCTTTACACAGGCTTTATGCAGGCAGGGATATTCAAATTAAAAAATCAGCAGACAGAGGGAACAGATCCCGTATGTCTGCTGGTTTTTTAGTGTTATATCCGGGAAGGAAACAGGAAAGGAATTCTCAAATGACCGAGAATAAAGCCTTGAAAGAGTGATCAGATTATATTATAATTTAATATGAAAATAAGATAAAAACAGATCCGCGGTTTCAGACCGCTTTTTTCGTTTCAGGACAATTGTTGGACGGAGGAGATGA
>JAEEGL017335312.1_pt1 | contig 16443 bp, 17 predicted proteins | sample 9134231 | NCBI WGS metagenome assembly JAEEGL01 (sample SAMN16246548, study PRJNA631951) | gut metagenome | biome: gut microbiome; feature: rumen; material: fiber-attached | host: Bos | place: Iran: Karaj | collected 2018-10
ACTTGGCACGCAGATAACAGCATTGTCTGCAAGTCCAAGTTTCTTAAGCTGTGCATATCCGTAGAAATAATAGAACGCCTGAGGCAGGAATCTTGCCACATTTATAGAGTTCGCCGATGTAAGCTTCATTTTGGCGTTAAGTTCGTCATCCATAAAGGCGCTCTTTACAAGGCGCTGGCAGTCATCAAATGTGCCGTTAACCTCTATGGCTGTGATGTTTTTGCCAAGGGTGGTGAACTGACACTCTTGGATTTTGCTTACTTTGCCCTTAGGGTAGAGCACAAATACACGTATGCCTTCCACTCCAAGGAATCCGTTTGCCACTGCGCTGCCGGTGTCACCACTGGTAGCTACAAGTACGTTAACAAGCCCGCCTTTGTTCTCCTTGCGTATAAAGTAGCCAAGAAGTCTTGACATAAAGCGTGCGCCCACATCCTTGAATGCAAGTGTAGGTCCATGGAACAGCTCCAAAGAGTATATGTTCTCCTCAACTTTTACAAGTGGCACGTCAAATGAGAGTGTGTCATACACAATCTTCTTAAGACTCTCTGCATCAACGTCCTCTCCAAAGAATGCGTCAGCCACTCTGTAGGCAATCTCCTGGAATGAAAGTTTGTCAATCTCATCAAAGAAACTCTGTGGCAGTGCTTTGATAATATCTGGCATAAACAAGCCTTTGTCACTTGCCAGTCCTTTAACTACCGCCTCTTCAAGGCTTACGTTCTTAACCTTCCCGTTTGTACTATAATATTTCATAATTTTCAACTTTTAACTTTCAACTTTCAACTAAGTACTAGCTTAATAAACTCATCACCCTTCACCAGCCCGTACGCTCCTTTTTCCGCCTCTTTTTCACTGTAAAGAGTTGTGGCGTCAGGCTCTATGCCTGGATAGTAAATAAGGAACGGAATAGGGTTGGCTGTATGTGTCTTTATGGCGCAAGGAGTAGGGTGGTCTGGCAGCACTGCTATGGTAACAGGCTCATCCCAGTTCTTAACCTCCTCATATATTGGTCCGATGATACGGCTGTCAAGATACTCTACAGTCTTGATTTTCAAATCAACGTTGCCCTCATGGCCAGCCTCGTCACTTGCCTCCACGTGCAGGAATACAAAGTCATCACCGCTCTTAAGTGCGTTAATGGCAGCCTGTGCCTTGCCTTCATAGTTTGTATCATAAAGGCCTGTTGCGCCCTCCACGTCAATGTTCTTAAGTCCTGCGTATACGCCAATTCCTTTTATAAGGTCAACCGCCGATATCACAGAGCCCCTCTTAATTCCAAATTTCTGCGCCAGTGTCTGCATACTTGGCTTGTAGCCTGGAGACCACACCCAGATGCTGTTGGCCGGGTCTTTGCCCTCTGCCATACGCTTAAGGTTAACAGGGTGGTTTTTAAGCAGCTCCTGTGTCTTTAGTGTAAGTTCGTTCAGTTTGTCTGCCGTTTCCTGTGCCTCTGGAACTGCAGCCTTTACCATTACGCTGCGGAACGGAGTGCCCGGAACATCATGAGGCGGGGTGCAGATAATGCGCTTGTCGCCGCCTTTCATGATAAGCAGATGACGGTACGATATTCCGTTATGGAATGTGAACACATCATCGCCGAGCTTCTCCTGAAGGTAATCAATAAGCACCTTAGCCTCTTCATTTGAAATGTGACCAGCTGAGTGGTTCTTAATTTTTTCATCCTCGATGCAGATGATGTTGCACCTCATTGCCATTTCGCCAGGCTTGATGTCAACGCCTATGCTGGCGGCCTCAAGTGAGCCTCTGCCCTCAAAACATTGTGCCACACTATAGCCAAGAACCTCCATATTTGCAATTTCACTGCCTGGCTTAAAGCCCTTAGGCACTGTGGCAAACATACCGCAGCGTCCGTTCTTTGCCAGCAAGTCCATATATGGTGTCTTAGCCGCCTCAATGACAGTCTTTCCGCCTAACTTCTCAATAGGCTCATCTGCCATTCCATCTCCAAGTATTATTATATATTTCATAAATTCTCGCTATATTCTTGATAGTATTTTGGTAAAGCCTCTTTCACAATCTTAACTGTTTCATCCATGCTTAGTGTGCTTTCCGCGCCTGAAGCATTAAAATGACCACCGCCGCCAAATAGCTCTGAGGCCATCTTGCTCACGTTAAAGTTGCCTTGTGAGCGGAATGAGAGTTTCATTACACCGCGCTCCTCTTTAATGAAGATGCTGCAGATAACATCGCCGATGGTAAGAGGCATATTTACAAACCCTTCACTGTCACCTGGCTTATAGTTGAAGCGGAGCATCTCGTCATAACTAAGTGTGAGTATGGCTGTCTGATACTCTTTCAGCACTTGCATCTTTTTGTACATCATGTAGCCCATAAGCCTCATTCTGCTCTCTGAGTAGTTGTCAAAAAGTTTACGCGTGAGCGCATCCTTGTCAACGCCTTTCCTTAGAAGCTCGCATATTATTGAGTATATCTCAGGGCTGTTTGCATTATATGTAAGGCCTCCTGTATCAGTAAGCATACCTGCGCAGATGCACTCGGCACTCTCTAATGACATCTCAGTGAAGTAGCCCATGCGGCATATAAGACGGAACACAAGCTCGCTTGTAGAGGCTATTTCAGGGTGGGAGATGGTGACATCGCAGAAGCCGCTGTTATGAAGATGGTGGTCAATCATAACCTTCATAACCGGACTCTCTCCTATGATACCAGCCATTGCACCAATACGGCTAAGGTCATTAAAATCAAGGCAGAAGATAAGGTCACACTCACTGATTGCCTTCTTGGCGTCAAGCTCCTGAGTCTCAAAATTCAGAATCTCCTTGGCGCAAGGCAGACACTGCAGGTAGTCTGGAATACCATCTGGCAGAATTATGGTTGTCTCTTTCTCATGTGAATAGAGGAAGTGATACAAGCCAAGCGATGAGCCCACCGCATCGCCGTCCGGTCTTTTGTGAGCCACTATTACAATCTTACTGGCCTTATTAATAAGATTCAGTGTTTCAACTATGCTTTCTTCGGGTATAACTTTTGTTATCATAGGCATGTCTTTCAAATAGGCAAAGTTACAACTTTTATTTGAATCAATATATCAATAAGCTGTAAAATCGCTACTATTGAGAGTGATGCCATAAGGTCTCTTGCCCTGCGGCTCTCAGTAAAGGCGTAAAAAGTTAGTATGGCGGCAAACATTCCTATCACCATCCAGCCGCTCACCCTTAGGCCGTCAATAACGGAGTAGGGCAGATTCACAATGTACTCAACGCCTGTGCGCAGATAGGTTGTTACTGTATCCGCAGCAAGTCCCGCAAATCCTGCGATTGTTTGTAACGGGCTGACTATTAGCATTATGGCTGAAGTGTAGATAATGATAAATGCAGCCGGCACCACTAAGAAGTTTGTTAGAAGGCTGTATGTTGGTATCTGGTGAAAATAGTAGACTGTAAGTGGCAGTGTGCCAATCTGTGCCGCCGCCGATACGCATATCATGCTCCAAGCTATATTAAGGAGCCTGCTTTTCAGTGTAAGCAAAGAGTAAATTTTGGGGTAGAAAAGCAGAATGCTGATTACCGCGGCGTAACTTAATTGAAATCCAACGTCAAAGAGATATAGCGGTTTGTACATCAGCATTATGAACGCCGATGTGAAGACTGCATTCAAACTCACATTCCTGCGTTCAATTATGACCGCCACTGATATCAGGCTGAACATCAGGGCGGAGCGCACCACACTTGCCGGCAGACCGCATATAAAGGCGTAGGCCCACAGGCACAGAATTGTGATTATGTGAGACAGTATGGTTATTGTACGCCTTCTTGGAAGAAGTGATGTGAGCCAAAGCATAATCATGTAGATAATGCCCACGTGCAGTCCGCTAACAGCCAGCACATGAGAGCCGCCTGACATGGAGAACTGCTTTTTTGTGTCACGGTCTATACCGTCCTTCTTGCCTAAAGTTATGGCAGAAATAATGCCTACGTTATCAGATGATGTGTGCTCTTTGTAAATGTCAATAAGGCTCTCTCTTACCTCTAACGCTTTGGCCTCTAATGCTGTAGGGGTGTTGTGGGCTTTGTTATATTGATAAATCTTGTACGATGTTACGCATCGGTGTTCATGAAATTCATACGGGAGCGTCAGATTGTATGATATAATGCCTATGGCTGCGAAAAGCAGGGTGATGTAGATGCCGCATATATGGCGCATGTTGTAGCCCTTGCCGCGGAAGTATAGCCTGTCTGTAATAAACAGGCACAAGGCAAGCACGGATATAAAAATAGCGATGGTATAACTAAGTGTGTACCACGCTATTATTACACCCGCAATATACGGCAGAAGCAGCCGTAAGAACGGTATTTGGTGAATATTCATTAGAGCGCCTTCAGGCTCTTGATGGTTTCAATAGGGTCTTGTGATTTGAAAACAAAGTTGCCGGCCACCAGAATATCAGCGCCACACTCCACAAGTTTGCGTCCTGTTTCAAGGTTTACGCCTCCGTCTATCTCAATAAGGGCGCTTGCATTCTTGCGCTCAATGAGTTCACGCAGCTGGCGGGTCTTGCTCAGTGTGTTCTCTATGAACTTCTGGCCACCGTAGCCTGGGTTCACAGACATGAGCAGAACCATATCCACATCACTCACAATATCCTCAAGCAGGCAGACAGGAGTGTGAGGGTTAAGAGTTACTGCAGCCTTTGCTCCTGTTGCCTTGATTTTTTGAATGGTGCGGTGCAGGTGTGTGCAAGCCTCATAATGCACGTTTATGTAAGTGGCTCCAATCTTGGCAAAGTTCTCAATGAATTTGTCAGGCTCCACTATCATAAGGTGTACATCAAGCGGTTTAGTGCAGATGTTCTTAAATGATTCAATAACAGGGAAACCGAATGAAATGTTAGGCACAAACACTCCGTCCATAATGTCAAGGTGGAGCATGTCAGCCTCACTGCGGTTAATCATCTCAATGTCTGACGCCAGATGAGCAAAGTCAGCTGACAGCAGGGAAGGGGATACCAGACTCATAAATTCAAGACTTTAATTTTTCAAGTCATAAAGATACGTCAAATTTCCTTCACTGCGCACACCGTTCACCGGATAAATTTCAGCAAACTGCAAAATGGCGTCAATAGTACTCTGCCGTGGAGAGCGGAGAGGTTTTTCACAATCACTTGTAATAGAATAACCATTTAGGTCTTTGTAGGTGTAATGTCTCGTCATAGGCTTGTTATTTACCTAATAACGCCTTGACGTCACCTATTATTGTATCAGCCTATATAATTTTTTTCTTTCGCCAGTTTGCGCATGTTGAGTATGGCGTAGCGCATTCTGCCGAGCGATGTGTTAATGCTGCAGCCAAGCTGTTCTGAGATCTCTTTGAAGCTCTTGTCCTCATAAAATCTCATGTAGACAATCTGCCTTTGGTTTTCCGGCAGGTACTTTACAAGGCCCAGGAGCTGGTTCTCTGTCTGAGTTGATATTATGAAATCCTCGATGCTGCCATCGCTGATATCCTTGTTGTTTAGGAGCGTGAAGTCTTCATTCTCAGCAGAGACTACGTTCTTGCTGGCGTTGGCGCGCATATAGTCCATCACCATATTGTGAGCTATGCGCATAACCCAGTAACGGAACTTGCCCTCCTCACTGTATGAGCGGTTGCGTATGCAGGTAATTACTTTGATGAAGGTCTCCTGAAAGATATCATTGCTGTCATCCTCGTTCTTTACGTATGAGTAAATATGCGAGAATATATAGTCTTTATGCCTTAGGAGAAGGTGACCAAAAGCCTCATTGTTACCGTCTGCGTAGAGCTTGACAAGCTCTTCATCAGACATCTGGTTAAATAATGTCATTCTTTACAAGTGTTGATAGTGTAGTAAAGTGTCTGACCTATAGGCTAATTTGGTTTAAATGAATATTTGTTGTTTTTATTGTGCAAAAGCATGGCAAATTTATACAAATTTTAATAAAAAACAAAGAAACACGGATAAAATCCGTGTTTCTTTCGTGTGATATGTTAAAATTTTTAATTTCTAACTGCCTCAGAGCCGCTGACGATATCAATAAGGTCAGTGGTGATAGACTCCTGACGGGCTCTGTTATACTGCTGTGTGATTTCAGAGAGCAGGTTCTGAGCATTGTCAGACGCAATCTGCATGGCCGTGGTTCTTGCTCCGTATTCAGAAGCGTAAGAGTCAAGCAGTGTGGCGTAGAATATCAGTTTTACCACAATAGGTACTAAATTCTCCACAAATGTCTTGGCGTCCGGCTCCACAAAGTATAGCCTGTTTGAACCGGATTTTGCTTCAATGGAAGGCAGAGGCAGGAACTGGTCACATGTAGGTATCTGAACACCAGAGTTCTTAAAGTGGTTGTACAGAAGCTCTATGCGGTCTGTTTTGCCGTTTGTGAAGCTTTCAGTAAGGCTTTTTGCCACCTCACTTGACTTGTTGTAGTCCGGTTTTTCACAGATATGTACATAGTTGCTGTCAATTTCTATATTCTCATTAAGCCTAATGGTGTATTTTAGTGCGTCAGCCACCTTCTTGCCTATAGGAATTATTAGAATCTTATGACCAGCCTCCAAATGTTCTGCGATAGACTTTTTCAGCAGTTTTATAATATTTGAGTTAAACGCGCCGCAGAGTCCTGAACTTGAAGTTACAGGAATAAGCGTAACGTGTTTCACCTCACGCTCCACAGAAAGTGACACCTTGAAGTTCTCATCATCAATGGAGCCCATATATCTTGCAAGAACATCTGTGAGCTTGTTCTTATAGGGAACTGTGCTCAGGGTGCGCTCCTCCGCCTTGTGAAGTTTTGCAGCCGCCACCATCTTCATGGCGGATGTAATCTTCAGAGTGGAGGTTACGGAACCTATTCTTGCTCGTATCTCTTTTAGTGATGCCATCTATTACTGTTTGAACTGTTTAGCCAGATTCAAGGCCTCTGTTGTAAGAATCTCTTTAACGTTATCATCAATCTTGCCAGCCTTAAGCACGTCAAGAACATCTTCACGGTGCTTTACAGAGAGAAGCTCCAGGAATCTCTTTTCAAACTCCGCCACTTTGTTCTCTGGAACATCCTTAAGAAGTCCGTTAGTGCCACAGAATATGATGGCAATCTGGTCTTCTGCTGTAAGTGGTGAGTACTGAGGCTGCTTAAGAATCTCAGTGTTCTTACGTCCCTTATCAAGAATAGCCACTGTAGTTTGGTCAAGGTCTGAACCAAACTTACTGAATGACTCCAATTCACGGAACTGAGCCTGGTCAAGTTTCATTGTACCAGCCACTTTCTTCATTGACTTAATCTGAGCGTTACCTCCTACACGTGATACTGAGATACCTACGTTGATAGCAGGACGCACACCTGAGTTAAAGAGGCTTGACTCTAGGAATATCTGACCGTCAGTAATTGAAATTACGTTTGTAGGGATGTACGCTGATACGTCACCTGCCTGAGTCTCAATGATAGGAAGAGCTGTTATAGAACCGCCACCCTTAACAATATCTTTGATAGAGTCAGGCACGTCATTCATCTTGCGGGCTACATTATCATTAGCGATAATCTTAGCGGCACGCTCCAGAAGACGTGAGTGCAGGTAGAATATATCACCAGGATAAGCCTCACGTCCAGGTGGACGACGAAGAATAAGAGACACTTCACGATAGGCGACAGCCTGCTTTGAAAGGTCATCATAGATAATAAGTGCATGACGGCCTGTGTCTCTGAAATACTCTGCAATGGCTACACCTGCGTATGGTGCATAGTACTGCATGGCTGCAGGGTCTGACGCTGTGGCTGAAACCACAATAGTGTATTTCATGGCGTCATATTTCTCCAGAGTCTGAACCAAGTTTGCAATGGTGGAACCCTTCTGACCAATACCTACATAGATACAGTATATTGGATCACCGTTATCGTAGTTAGCCTTTTGGTTGATAATGGTATCTACTGCAATAGCTGTCTTACCTGTCTGACGGTCACCAATGATAAGCTCACGCTGACCACGTCCTATAGGTATCATTGCGTCAATAGCCTTCAAACCAGTTTGGAGAGGCTCGTTTACAGGCTGACGGAACAAAACGCCAGGAGCCTTGCGCTCCAGAGGCATCTCATACGCCTTGCCCTCAATAGGTCCCTTGCCGTCAATAGGCTGGCCAATGGTGTTTATAACGCGTCCGAGCATTCCCTCTGTTGCCATGATAGAGGCAATACGTTTGGTTCTTTTAACGGTGAAACCCTCTTTAATTGAAGATGTCGCACCCATGAGAACTATACCCACGTTATCCTCCTCAAGGTTTTGAACAATACCCATCACACCGTTCTCAAACTCAACAAGCTCATTAGCCTGAACGTTGTTGAGGCCAAAGACACGTGCCACGCCATCACTGACCTGAAGAACCTTTCCAATCTCTTCAAATTCTAATTTGTTTTTGAAACCATCCAGTTTCTGTTTGAGAACACTGGATATTTCACTTGGTTTAATGTCTGGCATAATATTCTAAATTACTTAATTGTCCTTTTATACTGGCATCCATGCGGTTGCTCTCTATGTCAAGAATGAAACCGCCTATAATACCGCTGTCAATCTTTTGTCTGACTTCTATGTTGTTAGAGCCACTGAGCTTTGAAATATATTTCTTTATTGCCTCAAAAGATTCTTTTGAAAGCTCAGAAGCACTTGTTAACGTGCTAATTACAATGTTTTTTTCTTTGCGGTAAATCTGCTCGTACATGCGCACAATGGATGGCATATACTCTTCACGCTTCTCATCTATGACAAAATTGATGAAGTTGAGAACGTCAGGGCTTGCCTTCTTGCCGCCAGCCACAGATATAAGAAGGTCTTTTTTCTCACTGTCAGTGATGGTGGGGGAGGCCAACGCCGCCTCTATCTCAGGATACTGGTCAAACGCCATGCCCATGGCAGAAAATTCAGCGTACACCAAATCCTCAGTCTTCTTCTCTTTTGCGCTCATAAGGAGTGCGCGCGCATATCTTGTTGATATTTTTCCGCTATTCATTATGCTTTTAGCTTGCAGGTGTATCCTTCTCCATAGATGTCAGCAGGCGGCTTACGTAGTCACTTTGTGCCTTTTTATTGGCAAGTTCTGTCATAAGCACCTTCTCCGCCATCTCAATAGACAGGGATGCAACCTCTTTTCTCAACTCTTTGATAGCATTCTCTCTTTCACGTCTTATCTGGTCATTGGCGGCCTCAATAATTTTAGCAGCCTCCTGTTCAGCCTTGGCTTTTGCCTCAGATATCATCTTCTGATTCAGGTCTTTAGTCTCCTGAACCATCTTGAGCTGCTCGGCCTGTGCCTGAGCAATAATCTGATTACCCTTGGCCTCCAGACTCTCCAGAGTTTTTACAGCCTCGTCAGCTTTTCTAAGTGACTCAGCTATATGCTCTTGACGCTGGCTTACCGATTTCAGGATTACCGGCCATGCAAATTTGGCAAGTATGAAAAATAGTATGCTGAACGCTACAAGCATCCAGATAACCAATCCTGCTTCGGGTAGGAAAAGATTCATAAACTTTAATTTTTAATAGTAAACAAACATTTTGGGGCGTGCCCCAGTTTTGGCATTGACCATATAAAGCCTTTCGGGTTCTTTTGAAAAAGGACCCGATAAGGCGTATGGCGTGGTATTAAACCAATATGGCTAATGCACAGATAATGATAGCAAACAGGGTTACACCCTCAATAAGAGCTGCGGCGATAATCATGCTTGAACGAATATCACCTGCTGCTTCAGGCTGGCGTGAAATGGCTTCCATTGCTGTACCACCAATACGTCCGATACCAAGTCCAGCACCTATAATGGCAATTGCTGCACCTATACTTGCACCCAATTTAGCTAATGATGCGCCTGCTGCGGCGGCTTGAAGAATAATTGATAACATAATTTTGTTTTATAAATGTTTAATAAATATTACTTCGTTTAACTCTCAATTCTCAACTTTCATGATGCTCAACCTGCGCCAGCCCTATGAATATGGCTGAAAGCATTGTGAATACGTATGCCTGAATGAACGCTACCAGCAGCTCCAGACAGTACATAAACACTGAGAACAGAATTGACACCACTGACACGCCTGCACCCACGGCCACTCCCATTATTGATGAGAAAATGAATATGAGGCAGATAAGCACCAGTATTATCATGTGGCCTGCAAATATGTTTGCAAAGAGCCTTATCATAAGCGCAATAGGCTTTGTGAACGTTGATATAATCTCAATAACAGGCATAAGCGGAAGCGGAGCCTTGAGGAACAGCGGCACCTCAGGCCACAGAACCTCTTTCCAGTACTCCCTTGTTCCAAATACGTTGGTAATCACGTATGTGAACATTGCAAGCACAAAGGTTATTGAGATATTACCTGTAAGGTTGGCGCCGAACGGGAATATTGGCACCAGACCCATAAGGTTGTTAAGCAGAATAAAGAAGAAGACTGTGAGCAGGTAAGGGGAGTAGCGTAGGTACTTGTCACCTAATGCCGGCTTAATTACGTCTGCTTCAATATAGTTGATTACAGCCTCTAACAGATTATGACCTTTTGAAGGCACGCCAAGCGGATTCTTCTTATATTTGGCCGCCATAGGCACAAATATGAGAATGAGAATAAGGCTTGACAGCAGCAGTGCAAAAACGTTACGTGTTATGGAGAGGTCAAACGGACGCACAATCTCACCTTGTGAGTTGGTCTCCACTATCTTTCCGTCATAGTCGCCGCCTTTCTGAATGAAGAAACCTTCATACACATCGCCGTGGGTCACCTTATTGGCGCCAAACACAAACCAGCCTCTCTCAGCACTCCTCACAATAACAAGAAGCGGCACTGAGATAGGGTGGCCGTTTATCTCAGTTATGTGGTACTCGTATGCGTCACCTATGTGTGAGAATATAACATCCTTTGCATCAAAGGGCTCATTCTCTTCAACCTCCGATGCCACCTCTGGTGCTGCAACAGAGTCCTGCTGCACAGCCTCCACTTCATCAGCGTATGCTATTACTGAAAAAAGTGATAATGTTAATATGTAGAAAAACTTCCTCATCTTTACGTTAATAATTCTTAACTCTCAACTCTCAACTTTCAACTTTCAACTGTTTAGTGTTGGTATTTCAGACTCATCAGCGTCTCCTCAACCAGGAATATGAAATAGTAGACAGATGCTCTAATAGGAATCCATACGTCTACGTTCTTGGCCACAAACACATATATGATGAGCGGACATATTATGAAAAAGAATTTGCATGCCTTGTACACGAAAAATATCTTTACCCCTGAGTTGCTGCTGAAAAACTTATCCAGATTCAGGCAATACATCACCTGTGTCATTGTGAAAAGAACGGGTATTGCAATGTAAATGTCTGAAAAGTCTCTTTTGAAGGCTATCTGATTTACTCCGTAGAGCACTATCTCAAGCACTACAATTGAAATCAGTGATATTATCAGCTCACTCTTGTTTTTCATCTTGCTCAACGCACGCTGTAACTACATTGTCGCTAATCTCCACAAATCCGCTGCTGACAGGGAATTTCAGTTTCTCCTGAGATTCACTTGTTTCCACTAATATCTCACCTTTTTCAAGGAGAGATACGATAGGAGCGTGATTTTCAAGCGCTGTGAAACTGCCATTGACAGACGGAATTGTAACTGCCACAGCCTCACCTGTGAAAATCTGTTTTTCTGGAGCTAATATCGCGACTTTCATATTACTTATTGCTTACTCTCTTTAATCATTGCCTCACCCTTGGCTATGGCTTCCTCTATAGTACCTACAAAGTTGAATGCTGACTCTGGATACTGGTCACATTCACCGTCCATAATCATGTTGAAGCCCTTTATTGTGTCTTCAATAGATACAAGAACACCCTTCATACCGGTGAACTGCTCTGCAACGTGGAATGGCTGTGACAGGAATCTCTGTACACGACGTGCACGGTGAACCGCTATCTTGTCACTCTCAGAGAGCTCCTCCATACCCAGGATGGCTATGATGTCCTGAAGCTCCTTATAGTGCTGAAGCAGCTCAATAACGCGCTGTGCTGTTTTATAGTGGGCTTCACCTATTATGTTAGGGTCAAGAATACGGCTTGTTGAGTCAAGTGGGTCAACAGCAGGGTAGATACCAAGCTCGGCTATCTTACGGCTAAGCACTGTTGTTGCATCCAAGTGAGAGAATGTGGTGGCAGGAGCAGGGTCAGTAAGGTCATCTGCAGGCACGTAAATAGCCTGTACTGATGTGATCGAACCATTCTTGGTTGAAGTGATTCGCTCCTGCATCTGTCCCATCTCAGTGGCAAGTGTTGGTTGGTATCCTACGGCTGATGGCATACGGCCAAGCAGCGCAGACACCTCTGAACCTGCCTGTGTGAAACGGAATATGTTGTCAATAAAGAACAGGATGTCATTTCCCTTGCCGTCTTTTCCTACTGCGTCACGGAAAGACTCAGCTACGGTAAGACCTGATAGCGCTACAGAAGCACGTGCTCCAGGAGGCTCGTTCATCTGACCGAACACAAGTGATATCTTACTGTTTTTCAAGGCTTCCTTGTCAATCTTAGTAAGATCCCAGTCTCCCTTCTCCATGCTCTCAAGGAACTCCTTGCCGTAGTCTATTACATTTGATTCAAGCATCTCACGCAGAAGGTCATTACCCTCACGTGTACGCTCTCCAACACCTGCAAACACACTATAGCCGCCATATCCTTTGGCTATGTTGTTAATGAGCTCCATGATAAGCACTGTCTTGCCTACACCGGCACCACCAAACAGACCAATCTTACCACCCTTAAGGTAAGGTTCAAGAAGGTCTATAACCTTGATACCTGTGAAAAGGATCTCTTTACTTGTTGCAAGATCTTCATATTTAGGTGGCTCGCGGTGGATAGGGTATCCGCCATTTTTGCTGAGTTCCCCTATGCCGTCAATTGCATCACCTGTTACGTTTAGCAGACGTCCTTTAATCTGGTCGCCTATAGGCATTGAGATAGGTGCGCCGAGCGGAGTCACTTTCATGCCTCTCTTAAGGCCGTCAGTAGAGTCCATGGCAATAGACCTAACTGTGTTCTCACCTATGTGCTGTTGACACTCAAGTATGAGTTTCAGTCCATTGTCTCTTGTTATTTCAAGAGCATCATGAATTTTTGGAAGATTGTTTCCGCCTTCTTCAAAATATACGTCCACCACTGGACCTATTATTTGAGTTACGGAGCCGGTAATTTGAGCCATATCGCTTGTAGTATTTAATATTCTTTGCAAATTCACCCCAAAATTAGGCAAAAAAAATCACAACTACAAGTATTTGTTTTGTAATTGTGATTTTTTTTAGAAAAAAGATGTTTTTGTTATTTTGATATGTCCGGACGGCTTGCCAAGACAGTGTTTATCCAGTAATCTTTTACTTTGTCCCACTCATAATAAACGCCATTTACGCCCTCTATAGGCAGGTGGCACTCCTTCTCATTTAGCATTATCTTCACCAGTACTGGATTCTTTGCGTTTTTTGTCTTGAAGAATATCAACTGTATGTTGCAGGCCATAGGGAACATGGTGTATGAACGCCAGTTCTCTGCCAGATCCTCCATGCTGGTGGCTCTGTAGGCGCAGTTGTCAAGGTGCATGAGAGCAGCCAGCGGAAGCAGTATGCCGTCATGCCCGAATCGCAGTGTGGCAGCATCGCCGCCGTTAGATATAATGGTGTCAGCAGTGGTGATTATGTTCATGAGAAGCTCCTCATGTGCGTATGGCCTGGCATATTTTGTAACGGGGCTGAACCCGCAGTTGTTATACCAGAAGTAGTTTGAGTACATCCAGCTGTTATAGCACTCCTCAAGTGTGAACAGTGGCAGCAGCTCTTCATGATAGTCTGTGTTCTGCATGCTTATGGCCAGTTCATAGAGCATGGAGTAGAAACGGCGCTTGGTGAGCGGCATTACAGACTCGTCATATTCAGTGAATAGTTCACCTATGATTCTGTTTGGCTTTATGAGCTCCTCCTTAGCCTTCTCCAGCGCCTCCTTGAACTCTTTCTCTGATTCAAGTTTGTGCAGAGGGTCTGGTCTGTTGCTTGCTCCGTTATTCATATAATACAGGTCGGCCACCGATGCGTCAGTGTGTATCTCAAGCTGCGGATTGCAGCCTTTGAGTGTGTAGCACTCGCTCATCATAGAGAGCATACACCTTGCCACTACTGTGGAACGTGCGTCTATGCGTTTGCGCCCCTTAAACACTTCTGGAAAGTTGTGGTACATACGACGTGCCACATCGGCGTGCTGGCGGAAGCCGAGCGATGTGAGCTCTCCGTAACGGTCTCTTGCAATGTACTCAAGTGTGTCAACCAGCTGCATTACAAGGCGTCCTGTCTCTGTAAGTGTTCCAAGTGAATCTGCCTTGTGAAGCACCTCTTGCGGCTTTACGTAGTCTTTTTTACCGAGCAGGTATCTGGAGCCGTGCCTCTGGTATGTGCTTATATAAAACGGTTTGTAGCCTTTGGGGGCTTTTGTGTAATGTGTGGTGTCTGGCGTAGGGTAGGCGTAGTATTGGTTGCCTGCAAGCTCCAGATTCTCATCTATCTCCTCTTTGGCTGTTCTTGCAAACACAGCGATGGAGGAGAGTGTAATAATAAATAGGATTGATATTCGTTTCATATTATTTTAGTCTAAAAACTGGTTTAACTCTTTATAAAGGCGCTGTATGGGTAGCCCCATGACATTAAAGTAGGAGCCCACAATCTTCTCTATGCCTATGTAGCCTATCCACTCCTGAACTCCGTATGAGCCGGCTTTGTCAAAAGGCTTGTATACGTCAATGTAGTGCTCTATCTCTTCAAGGCTCAAGGCTGTGAATGTAACTTCTGACAGGGCATGGAATACTTTACGCTTATGTTTTGTAAATATACACACTCCTGTTATAACCTTGTGGGTGTTGTTTGACAGGGTCTGGAGCATTGTTACGGCCTCACTGCGTGACTGCGGCTTGCCCAGCACATTGTTATTCACTAAGACCACCGTGTCTGCCGTTATGGCAAGGGTGCCTTCTGACATAAGGGGTAGATATGCGTCAGCTTTATGCTCCGCTATGTATGTGGGTATCTGTGCTCCTTGCAGCCCGTCCGGATAGCGCTCGTCAGTGTCTACGCTGGTACACTGAAAGTCTACCTCTAATCCCTTCAGCAGCTCACGGCGACGTGGGGACTGGGACACAAGAACCACACTGTAATTTTTTAATTTATCTGGTAATAACATAATTATATGAATACACTAAACAACATCCCTACCAGCATTGTGATCTTGAGTGTGAGGCTGGCGGCGGAGTAGCCGCTGCGGCACTGTGCGGTCCATAGCTGGTATATAAAATATAGGCAAAGCACCTCAAGCGCAATGGCGAATGAGAGTGTGATTCTGTCTATCGGTGTTTTAAGAACAAATAGGGCAAAGTAGACTATGACGGCCATGGTTATTACGGTTATTACGCTGATAACCACTTTGCTAACTGTTACGCCCCATACTATAGGCATGGTGCGGCACTCCATCTCACGGTCTCCCTCTATATCCTCAATGTCCTTTACCATCTCACGTATCAAGGTGAATAGGAATGCAAACAGGGAGAATCCAAGAATCCAGTTCCAAACCTCCTGAATTGGGTCTGTCTTGAGTAGAATCAGCATACTTAGAAGGTCTGGGTTTGACTGAAGCTTGAGTATCAGCGCCTTGTTTGAAACATATCCCACCAGAAATACGCATAGGAAAGTGCAGATGGATATCATTATATTGCCAAGCAGAAGCTGGCGTTTGTAGCTTGATGAGTAGAACCACAGTATGCCTGACACGCCTGCGTATATGAAGACCAATGTAAGATCTCTTGTTATGGCAGCCAAGGCTATGCCTGCTATGTTCCCTATTACAAGGAGAGTCTGGAAGTATGTGCCAGCCTGAGCCCTTGTCACTGTTTTGCCTACAATAACCTTTGACGGCTTGTTTATCTCGTCAATTTTGGTGTCAAAATAGTCATTGATAACATATCCTGCTGCCGCTATCGTCAGAATTGAGACCATCAGAAGGCTGAACACAAGCGGAAACAAATCTATTGACACACCGCACTTGTAGTAAATGGGGTTCACCACGCAGAACTGCATCAGACACACCACCAATGCAATCATCAAAATGTTTATCGGCCTAATTAACTTTATATAGTTTATCATGCTGGAAATTTAAAATTTTTAACTTTCAACTATTACCACACAAACACCTCACCAGTCATCCACTTATCCTGCGCACGCATTGTCTGTTCAATGATGTCACGCACGCAGCCGCAACCACCGTTTATGTGTGAAATGTAGTCTACCACCTCCTTAACCTCATGGGCGGCGTCAGCAGGGCAGCAGGATATTCCCGCCTGGCGCAAAACTGGTATATCGGGGAGATCATCACCCATATATACAATCTCACTGTC
>JAEEGL011682641.1_pt1 | contig 16442 bp, 14 predicted proteins | sample 9134231 | NCBI WGS metagenome assembly JAEEGL01 (sample SAMN16246548, study PRJNA631951) | gut metagenome | biome: gut microbiome; feature: rumen; material: fiber-attached | host: Bos | place: Iran: Karaj | collected 2018-10
AATACTTAAGCTGTTTCTCATTGCTGCAGCGTGGCTTTTATACATAGGAATTATTGGAAGCAATACATCCAATAATAACAACAATGTGGTTCAGCCATCTAGTAGCGATAAAGCAAATGTCTCTACAAAAGCTACTTCACCAACAAAGAGTACATCAAAAACATCGGATAAGTCGACTGTTGCTTCTACAACGAGAGTGCCAGAAACTACCAAGGCTAGTGTACCTGTCGAGTTTTTAAATGCATTGATAAAGGCAAAAGTTTATTGTGATACTATGTTTATGTCCAAAACTGCGATTTACCAACAGCTAACATCAGAATATGGCGAGCGTTTTTCTTCTGATGCTGCACAATATGCAATTGACAATTTGGATGCGGACTATAAAGCCAATGCATTGAAAAAGGCAGAAACGTATAGCGATACGATGAGCATGTCGAGAGCTGCAATCTACGATCAGTTAATTTCTGAGTACGGAGAACAGTTTACAAAAGAAGAAGCACAGTTTGCAGTAGATAATCTTAAAGCGGATTATAAAGCTAATGCTTTAGCAAAAGCTAAATCATATCAAGATACAATGCATATGTCCAAGGCTGCAATCTACGATCAGCTAATTTCTGAGTACGGAGAACAGTTTACAAAAGAAGAAGCGCAGTATGCAATTGATCATCTTGAGGATTAAAAATAGAAAAAGAAGAAAGAGAGACAAATCTGTTCTCTCTTTCTTCTTGGGAAGATTTGTCATAGGACACTTATGATAATACTCTTCCCTTTGTGATTATTTACACTTCCCAACGATAGCCACAATTCTGGCAAACACAGACAGTCTTTGTTATATTAATTGCCTTTTGTTTCTTGTGACCAAAAATCTTGAAGATTAGCGCAGGAATGGTTAAAACGATCCATTTTATAGGAACCCACCACCAACCAACTAAGAGCCACCAGAAAAAACCGTGGTGCTTATCCTTGAGCTGAACCTCATTAACTGCTTGAGCGGTAACAAGTTGGCTACCACATTTAGGACAAGTCATAGTAAACCTCCAAAAAAATCTTTTCTTTATGATAGAGATAATTTCTCTATTTGTCAATCAACGGGAGACGTTTAATAGAATTCTTTTTGTTGTTTCGATGACAATTTCTTTGGTATATTGCCCTTGAAGGTGTACACTTTGAAGGTGTACACTTTGTACATTCCAAGCAGAAGAGTGGAGGAGGATTGTACACTAAATTGTACCCCTGAAGAAAAAACAAGAGGGAAAGGATCGCTCCCTTCCCTCTCGAAAAAGCCTGAAACTACGCGGTTTTTCGCTTATTTGAAATAGCGATCCAGCAACCCCTTGAAGGCTTTGCCGTGTCTGGCCTCGTCGCGGGCCATTTCATGGATGGTATCGTGAAGCGCATCCAGGTTGTACTGCTTGCAGAGCTTGGCCAGCTTGGTCTTGCCGTCGGTGGCGCCGTTCTCGGCATCCACGCGGACCTTCAGGTTCTCCTTGGTGGAAGGGCTGACCATGTCGCCCAGCAGCTCGCAGAACTTGGCGGCGTGCTCGGCCTCTTCGTAAGCGGCCTTCTCCCAGTACAGACCGATCTCAGGGTAGCCTTCGCGGAACGCGGCGCGGGCCATGGCCAGATACATGCCGACTTCGCTGCATTCTCCTTCAAAATTAGCCTTTAAACCGGCGAGGATCTCAGCCTTTACTTCGGCGGGAACACTGTCCGGAATCTCTTTGCCGACGCCGATCACATGCTCGGAAGCCCAGGTCAGCTCCTCCGCCTGAAGGGTGAAGCGGGAACCGGGAACTTTGCAGACGGGGCAGAATTCGGGCGGAGTATCGCCTTCATGAACATATCCGCAGACGGGACATACGTACTTTGCCATAACAGTTCTCCTTTTCAATGGAATCTTGTGCTTTTTGCAGCTTTTTTATTGTAACGCGGAACTGCAGTTTTGTCAATGAGATCAGAAGCGGATCAGCCCGTTCAGGTCTTTTTCAAAAATCATTTTTTCCTGCAGACAGGTCCAGCGGCCTGCGCCGGCTTCCAGTGCTTTCCTGTACATGGCGGCGGCGATCTCCACATCGACATAGGACAGGCCCACCGCGTCGAAATAGATGAATTCATCGTCGCTTTCCCGCCCGGGTTTTCTGCCGGAAAAGATATCGATCAGGTTTCCGTGAATATCCGCGTCGGTGATCAGGCCTTCTTTGTAGCAGCGGCTGACGCTCTGCGTGCGGTGCTTGACAGTGTTCCAGTCGTCGCAGACGATCTTGTCTGCCTTTAGGATAACGGCGAATTCGTCTTCCCAGCCGCCGATATGATTCACGAAGGTCCCCTTCCGGATCCAGGCCGCTTTTAAAAGCGGCGCCTGGGCGCTCGTGGCGGTCACAATGATATCGGCCAGGCTGACGGCCTTTTCCAGATCGGTCCCGCAGGAGACAAAGCGCATGTCCGGCAGGAGAGGCTGCATATCACGGATAAAGTTGTCGACCTCCCAGTCGGCCGCCGCACTGACGCGGCATTCCTCCAGGCCCGGCCGTACGGACTTCATGCCCAGCAGCGTCATTCGGGCCTGCTCCCCGGCTCCGATAAAGCCGATGACCTTGGAATCGCTCCAGGAAAGCTGCTCGGCTGCAGCCGCTCCCATGGACGCGACCCGCATATTGGAGCAGAGCGTGCCGTCCATAACGCAGATAGGATAGCCTTTTTCGATCTCCGAAAGAATAAAGATCGCGGAGAGGTTCTGGGTCCCGAAACGGCGCGGATTGGGCGGAAAGACCGAGACCCATTTCATGCCGCAGATCTTCTCATCCAGCAGCGTGGCAGGAAGGCAGTTGATGCGCTCCTGCGTCTCTTCGTTGAAGATCTGGACGATCTTGTCCGGAAACAGGATCCGCCCTTCCGCGAATTTGAACAGGGCCTTTTTGAGGACCTCTATGGACATTTTCAGGTCGAAAGCCCCTGCCTGAATCAGATCTTCCTGTGACAGGGACAGATATTTGATCTCGCTGTTTCCCATCGTTTTTATACTCCTTTTCGCGCCGCGGTTCGATTCTGCCGTGCAGGCAGAGTCTCCTTTTCTTGATCTTATCATGGCAAGACATTATTATATAATAAGATAAAGTATGCTTACATTATCTTTAAAGATGCAGTATACTGCAAAACAAAGACGGAGCTTTATTGATTTTCTGAGAGTGAAGGATCGCAAATGATTTTTGCCAGTATATTTATGGAAGGTGATTACACGCGGACGCTTCGCTTCTATGACTGTGAAAGAGGGAAAGGATCGGTCCTTTCCCTCTTTACTGCTTCATCACCTTCTGCTTTTCCACAACGAATCTGCAGTAGAAAATGGCAGCCAGGGTCAGGATCAGCGAGATCGCGGCCAGGACCTGCTGTCCGTAGACCGTGCGGCTGAAGAGCAGATTCCCGCGGGCCTGCACGGCCGCCAGGATGCGGCTTCCGACGATCGAGGCCAGGAAGCCCGCTGTCCCCGCGATGCTGCTGCGGACCGCCTGTGCCTGCACGAAAAAGTCGATCGGCACATAGCTGTAGCTCATGTTGTTGACATTCGCGCCTGTAGCCGCCAGAGCGACGTTATGCAGGACCGAATAGCCGACGATCAGCCAGCGGGTATGGGGAGTCGTAAAAATCAGCAGCCCGAAGCTTACGGCACACAGCCACAGTCCCATGCGGAACACGTGCGCAAAGCTGGTCCGGTCCGCCCATTTTCCGGCCGGCCGCGAGAGAACGCAGCGCATCAGCTGAGCCGTGACATTGATCAGCTGCACCGTTTCGACCGAAAACAGCAGATCCTGCGTTTTGAAGGTCCCCAGAAAACCGATCGTCATGTAGCGGGCGATATCGTACAGGCAGACCATGATGATCACGTGGCGGAAGCTTTTGTTGCCGAGCGTATTCTGCAGCACTTCTTTAAACGGCTTCTGCTGCCGCAGCGCATCCTCGGTACTGTAAGGTCTGATCTGCAGCAGCAGGATCAGGTTCAGTACCGCCAGCACCGCAATCACGCAGGCGATGACGAGAAAGCTTCTGTCCAGCTCGCCGCGCTTGTCAAAATGGTCGACCATGGCTCCCATCGAAAGTGAAAAAACCACGCCGACAGCCAGGGAGATCGCTTCATTGCGTGCGGCAAACGCCCCCCGTCCCTCCGGCCGTACAAAAGAGTTCCCCCATTTGTAATAGAGATTGAGCTGCAGGTATTTCAGCAGAAAGCCACCGCCCACGGTGAGGAAGACCAGGACGGTACGCAGCTCCCTCCCTGCAGAAAAAAACGGCAGCAGGTATGTTGCCAGAAAACAGAGCATGCTGAAGGAATCGAGCAGGATGACCGTCCGCTTCACGTTCCGGATATGCTGCATCAAAAAGATCGTAGCCAGCTGGACCAGAAAGGCCAGAGAGGTCAGGGATGCTACGATCCCGATCACTGCGTCCGGCAGCCCGATATGCTTTAAGAGCTTGGCCAGGAACGCATCCGCGACGACCAGCGAGACCAGATATTCGGCTGCGCACTGCATATGATAGGCGGTGCGGGATTTTTTATAGGCGGAACTTGCGTAAACATCTTCCGTAACGTCAGATTTCAGCCCCCCGGCCGGGGTCCCGGGGTCAGCGCATGCGGAGCACCTCACACGATTCTTTTCCATTCCCGTGTCATCTCCTTTCGGCTGTTTTCAGCCGACTCTTTATCCGTACAGGATCTTTCGCAGCAGCGGCTCCAGCGCGTCAGCCATTCTCAGAAAACCGATATCCGTCGGATGCACGCCGTCCACCGTGCACAGATCCCTGTCATTTGTCCCGAAAAACATATTCCCGTCCATAAACCGGACGTTACGGTCTCCTTCTTCAAGCGCACGACAATATGTGCTGCGGATGATCTCCCGGCGAAGATCTTTCTCCGGGTCTTTATCGCCGCCGGCCTTCGACAGCATGATGACCGGCAGCTCCGGCTGCGCCTTCCGGATGAGGCGGAAAAACGGCTCGTGGGTTGCCTTCAGATGTCCGGCATTCGGCGCGTTGAAATCGTAATCATAGACGAAAGCACTCATGTCCAGCCCGGTAATATACTCTGCCAGCTCGGTCTCCCCTTTGGCACTGCCCGAAAAGCCCAGATTGATCTGAGCTGCATCCAGGCGTCTGGCCAGCAGCGTCGTATAGCAGGAGCCGGCCTTGGAGGCGCAGGCTCCCTGTGTAACGGAAGAACCGTAGAACACGATCGGCCTCTCTGTACGCGGCGTCCTGCCCGGCAGGAGCACCGCCTGCGGCGGCAGACCGAAAAGCAGGGTGCGCAGACCGTCGTAGAGAGGAAGATACAGAGCGTAATGCCGCAGCCCGCCCGGCAGAGGCAGGTGGCTGACCTGCTTCAGCCGGCACCGTCCTTCTCCCTCCAGCGCCGGAATCAGTGCGGCGATCTGGCGGGTACCGTCTTCGGTTTCCTCGAACAGCTCCATCCCGTTTTTGCCGGACGGGGCAAAGTGAGGCATATTGGCGCCTTCCTTCAGTTCCCAGAGGACGGTCAGCGCCTCCGCGTCGGTGGAAAAACGCACGCAGGCACCGGCCGTGCAGTCGGCCAGCTGCCGGACGCTCTCGCTGCAGCGCGGCAGCAGCCCGGCGGGAAGGCGGCAGAAAATCCCCTTTTCATTCGGTGCCAGGCCATAGATCCGGAAAGGGCTGTCCCAGACATCGCGGAAAACCGTGTTTTCGGGAACTGTCCCTGCCAGCTGAAATTTCGGATCGATCTCGGAAAGGTTCATCTTTTTCCTCCGGCACCTGAAAGAAGAGGTGTCATAAACTGCTTTTACTTTTGACCGGCTGCCCGCCAGTTTTCGCTGCTATAGATATCTTTCTCCACATGGAAAGAAGGCACATCCCCAAGATCGATTACGTTAGCGCCGTCAGCCTCCCATACGTTGCACAGTGTCACGCGGAAATCTTCCGCGTTTTTCCCGGCAGCACTGATCAGATTGCCGCTAAAAGGATTTTCCGGATGTTCCATTATTCCCCGTGTTAAAAGGTAGGGAACATCTGCGTTTGTCATAAATTCCCCGGAAACCGTAAATCCGGCACTGTAAAAATCCTTGACCATAAGGAGCGGGTTCAATGCCTCTACATCGATACGGATTCCTTCTGACATAAGAGAACGGTGGTGGATCGCATTATTTCCGTGATCCGCGCAGATCACTATGCGGGTATTGTCATAGACGCCCTTCAATTTCAGATAGTCGATCCATTCTGCAATCAATCGCATCGATGCCATGTAAGAATGATAGTTCTTTATCTGATTTGAATTGAATGTCAAAGACTCTCCTGAAACGGAGCGTTTCTCCTGCACGGTGAAATCAGCCGGATCTATCTCCAGGGTCAGCGAATAGTCCGAGGCGTCAAGCATCAGCGGTTCATGCGGCAGGTTATTATTGAAGGCCATAAATGAATAACCTTCTCCGTCCAGGATATCTGTTTCGGGAATTAGTGAGGCCAGTCTGTAATAGTGTTCTATTCCAAATGTATTCATCTGGATATTGTCAACATCCATATACCGGCCGCTCGCATACAGAAAGCCTCTTACTATCAGCGGAGAAGTCTTTAGGAGACTGTAATACGTCACATTCCGGATACGGTTCCGCAGGGTAAGAATCTCGTATTTGTTTACTTCATCCCGAAACAGATTGCTGTTTAAACGGCAGGCACGGATACCGCCGTATTTGCTGTAGACAGATATATCAGTCAGGGGAGGATCGCAGACAGTGACCTCATATCCGTTTTCTGCAAACAGGACAGGCAAAACAGAAACGGCTTCTGCCTGCTTCTTTTCGAATGATTCCTCCGTCCTCTCGTTCATCTTAAAGATGGAATAGTCATATCCCCCGAACAGTGCTCCGCTTCCCGTAAGCGTTGTCTGACCGAATGAAACCGTATTGGGATAGAATGTAAACCCGGAATATGATTTCTGCAGCGACGGCATCTCCGCCATGGCATACGGCAAGTATTCACCGACCGCCTTATCAAGCATAATGAACAGAACATTTTTCCCTTTTTTATAAAACGGGAAGACATGCTCGTTTACCGCTTCGCTTTCTGCGCTGCGGTTAATTGAGCGGGCATCTTTGTAAACAGAGATCAGATTGACGGACGAAACGGCAACAAGACTGATCAAAACAATGCATACCGTCCGGAAGGTGATCCGAGGATGTTTCCTGAAAAAGAAAAGACAGACAAAACAAACAGCTGCCAGAACAGCCAGATTGATCAGAATGCCCGGCAACGGGTGAACCGGATCATTGTTAAACCGAAATTCCTGGTCAATGATTCCGTACTGCTTTCCGAAAAGGAAAAAATCCAGCAAGGCCGAAAAGGTAATAATACAGATAAAATCAGCAATACGTGCCTTTTGTTTTTCCGGAGACAGATGATAGTACACATTTACCCAGATTAAAAACAGACCGGTATAGACAGCAAAATTACACATCAGCAATTCCAAAGGACTGCAGCTGTAGCTGATAAAGGACTCCACCTCTTCCACTATGACGTTGGAAGGGACATACAATCCCAGAAAGACAGCTAAAAGGATCAGGCATATCCATACGGTCTTCGTTTGGCCTCTTCGGACAGTTGGCTCTGTTTTTGAGGGAACTGCTTTCTGTTTTTTGAAACTGTTCTGAAAGACCCGGGCAGCAATGTTTTTTATCAGGGAAAACAAATTGTTCAGGGTCCAGTACAGAACCAGGCCGGCAGGACTGTCATAAAGCAGGAACAAAAAGAGAAAGGCGATGGCATAGAGCTGAATTTTATCTTTCAGCGGAGAGCCTTTTGTATATATGATGCTGGAAACGATATTGATGCCGGTCATCAGAACAGGCAAAAAGTTCACCTTCACCGAACCGATCGCCAGCAACTGATCCGGGGCGCCAAGGTCACGGATAAAGAGGAAACTCTCTCCCTGAATAGAAATCAGATTGGAGAGGAAATGATAAGCGGCGATAAAGAAAGGAACCTGAAAAGCAAGTGAAAGCGTTCCTCTTAACGCATAAATAGGTTTATAGTTCTGTTCCCTGTAATACGCTGACTGGATAAAGTATCTTTCATTTCCGCGGAAGCAGGCTTTTATGTGTTTCAGCCACGGTTCCATCTGTTTCTGCTTGTTTCTCTCCGCCTCCTGCAGCGCATCCGCTTTTTTGTACAGAGGAAGAACCAGCAGGTTAATGACAAGACTGATCAGAACGATACAAAGTCCATAATTCTGAAACAGTCTGACGCCGAGATAAAACACCATCTCCAGCACCATTTCAATGGGATAGATAAACAATTTATAGAGAAATGTCCCAAAAGTCATTGCCGCTTATCCTTCCAGCTCTTTCAGTTTGCCCGTCAAATAATCTACCACAAGTTTGGCGGACTGTCCTCTGTTGAACCATCCCTGTTCGATGGCGCAGTCTATGCCTTCCTGATAAATCTTATCCTCCAGTACCCGGTCGATTACCTCTTTTATGTTCGTAAAACTGTCATCCTCCAGTTTTACCCCGATCTTCGGAAGAATCTCCAGCGTCCAGATACTGCCCTCCAGCCAGGCTGCATCGTACTGCGATTTGTCAAACGCCGATTCCGCAAATATAACGGGTTTATGGAAAATAAAAGAATAATCAAATACAACAGCAGAAAAGTCACTGATCATAACATCGGCCCGGCATAATACGGCAAAATTATCCGTGTCTCTGTTCCAGCTGAGTTTTTCGCTTTCAGGAAACTGCTGCTGAAGCTTTTCAACCATTGCTTTTTCTGACTGAAAAGACTGGGGATGCGGCCTTATAATGATTATATATCCGGTTTTTAACAGCGACTGTATCAGCTTTTCCCCGTATTTGCTGAGAAGGGCATGTCTTCCCCAGGAAGGAGCTACCAAGACCGTAACCGGATCCTTCCCGACTTTATGAGAAACAGTTTGAAAACGCTTTGCCATCGCGTCCATATATGTCGATCCGACGACCGTGTATTCCTTCTCCGGAATCCCCCGGGCCGCTTCTATTTTCCTCAGCTTTTCTTCAGCTATTTTATTGGGGCCCAGCACGGCATCATAAAAATCCAGGCCAAACATCTTATAAACAGTTCCGTCATCAATCTGATGAAAAATATGGACATACCATTCTGCCTGTCTGGACCTTTTCCATTGGTAAACGTCAAGCCCCGGGGTCGTTGACAGACATATCCTGCATTTCATCAGATTCAGTCTTGCAAAGCCTTTCTGCCCTTCTCCGATAAATACACAGTGTACATATTTGTAACCGCATTCAAGGGCCGGATCATCGGCAGACATTGTCCAGTAGTCCGCTTCTATCTGCCTGTATTCCAATTCATCACATATCGGCTTGAAAACATTCCAGTATCTTTTGTTTTCGCAGAAGATGACACAGGGAATTATCTGACTGCCTGTGTTTTCCGCGGTGCTGCCGGTTCCGGACAAACGCAGCCGTAAATTTGCCAAGATACCGCGCAGTGAAAAAACGAGCGCTGTGACGATACCGATAACAATCGTGATCAGCATGCTTCCTGTGCCGGGATCGATATAGAGGGGCAGTCCATAAGCAGAAAACAGCATTAAAATCATCCTTTTCATCTCTGTCATACTGCTCACAGGCGAAATCACGGCAATATGACGGTTTATATATCGATAGAAGTATACGTCTTTTCCTCAACTGCTGTCAAGCAACTGCAATTATTCAGCCATACAAAGTTGCTGATGCTGTCTTTTGCAGCGGACTCGGCTGATCATTCGATCCTTGATTGTTGAAAGCCAAGTGTTTATAATATTTTTAAGCTTTTTGGAAAATTTCGGTTATGGAGAAGAAACGCGAACATCCCGGGAGCCGGAGGATATTATGGAACATATCGATGCCAATCTGATCCGGCGCGGCGCAGCCGGCGATCAGGCCGCCCTGACCGTGCTTTATGAGAAGACGCACAGCAGCGTCTGGTACTGCATCAAAGCACTGATCAAAGACGAGGACACCGCGCTGGACGTGCTGCAGGACAGCTATCTGAAAGCGTTCGGCAGCCTGGATCAGCTGCAGGATCCGGCCCGCTTTAATGCGTGGATCCGTCAGATCGCGCACAACCGGGCGCTGGACGTCCTGCGGCAGAAGCGGCTGATTTCTTTCAGCGAGCTGGAAACCGATGAAGATTCCCCGCTGTATGAGGCGGAGGATACCCGTCCCGAGCACTTGCCCGAGGTGGTAGTCGAGCAGAAGGAAACAGCCCGGCTGTTAAACGGGATCCTGGATACCCTGCCCGAAGAACAGCGCGTCGTTATCTCTCTGTTTTATTACGATCAGCTGAGTGTGGCGGAGATCGCCGAAGAGCTGAATGTTTCCGAAAACACCGTTAAAAGCCGCCTGAATTACGGACGGAAGAAAGTGGAGACCGGCGTCCGGGCCCTGGAGAAAAAGGGCACCAGGCTCTATGGGCTGGCTCCGCTGTCTTTCCTGCTGCTGCTCTTCCGCAGCCAGGCTCTCTATCCCGCCGAAGTACCGGCTGCCGTGGCGGAAGCAATATCCCTGGGGACCGCTTCGGCTGGTGCTGCTTCAGCGGGCACTGCTTCGGCGGCAGCTGTCACCACGGCGGGCACCGGGACTGCGGCAGGGACTGCCTCTGCAGCGGGGACTGCCTCTGCGGCCGGGAAAATAGCCTCCAAAGCGGCCGGCCATGCCCTGCGCGCCAAACTGCTGATCGGCGCCGCCGCTGCCACCGTAGCCATCGGAGGCGGGACCGCCGCCTATATTCATTTTTCCGAAGCACCGGCCGAGCCTGCCCCGTCCCGCACAGTCGCGACCACCAGAAAGGAACAGATCCTTTCCGATGATTTCCTGCGGCATATGAAAGAACTGGCCGCGTTCCGCCTCGCTTCCCTGTATCGGGATCACGAGGCACTGGAACTGAAATACCGCGGCGGTTCGGTCGATATCGGCAGTCAGTATATCCTGTTCGAAAACCCGGAGCGCCTGCCGGAAGCTATCTATACCGAGACCGGCGGCGTGACCTCCTTCTATCTGCTTTACCGGGGCGAGTTAAAGATCACGCCCGACTGGCCCGCCTGGAACGGACCGATCAGTCTGCCCGAACGGATCCCCGAAGCCGTCGCGGTCTTCACCCTGGATACCTTCCCGCTCAAGTTCCGCCTGTCGGACGGCAGCATGCGCTACAAGGACGAGAATTTCGTCTTCCTTTATTTCTGCGAATCGGAGGAAGCGTTTTATACCGCGCTGAAAGAAGATCTGAAATACGTATCCCACGACTATTACGAGCTGACGCTCCCCTAAAAATTTTTTACGGTTTTTTTCAAAAAGTTAAAACCTTTTGCCGCGCTTTTCCGTCTGAGGAGTGAAAAGCAAAAAAGGCAGCCTGCGCTGCCGAAGAAAAAAGGAGATAACTGTTATGAAAAAACTGATTGCCCTGTCCCTGATCTTTATCCTGGCCCTCTGCCTGCTGTCCGGCTGCGGAAAAAGCGCCGTCGATCTGACCGACTATGTCAACGTCCGCTTCAGCGGCAGCAACGGGAAAGGACGGGTCCGCTGCGACCTCGACTACTCCGCTCTGGAGTCGGCTCTTGCCGCCGGTTCCTCCCAGGAGGCCGGCCTCGGCAGCCTGCTGCGGCTCGAATCTTCCATTCATATCACCGTGACCCCCGAAAAGAACCTTTCCAACGGCGATAAGGTGACCGTCACCGTTTCTTTCGATGCGGATGCCGCCAAGACAGCCGGTTATAAAGTGAAGGGCGGCAGCCGGAGCTTTACCGTAAAGGGACTGACGGAAAAGTAAAGAGCCTCGCGGGCAAAATAAACACAGGTAAAGCCTCCGAACAACTTGCTTTTCGCAGTCGATTCTGCTATATTGACTCACGAAAAAGCAAAGGAGGCTTATCATCATGCTCGTGAAATTAATCGTTGAAATCGTCATCGGTGCCGTGGCCGGCTACATTGCCAGCGCTCTGATGGGCGGAAACAAGAACGGTCTGTTAAAGAACATCCTGCTGGGTGTCGGCGGCGGCTTTGTCGGCGGTCTGATCGGCAACCTGCTCGGCATCGGCGGCGGCTGGGTCACCGGCATCCTGCTGGCGATCGGCGGCGCCTGCCTGATCATCTGGCTGTTCCGGAAATTCTTTAAGTAAAAAGGAAGACCGGCCATGAAAATCGCGATCGGCATGTTCGGCGAAGAGACCAACAGCTTCGCCACCGGACTGTTCCGTACTTCCATGCTTGATCCGGATCGATGGACCGATGAGAAAGATCTGCTGTCCCGCTTCGGCGGGACACAGTCTTATCTCGGCGGGATGATCCGGGCCGCCCGGGAAGAGACGGACGTGGAACTGATTCCGCTGCCCTCCCTGAACATCTTCGCCGGACAGACCCTGGCTCAGGAATTCGTGGACGGCGTCCTGGACCGCATCTGCCGCTGTCTGGCCCGCTCTGCGCAGGATCTGGACGGGATCTGCTTTGCCCTGCACGGCGCCGGCTGCGCGGAAAACACGGACGATCTTCAGGTTTATACCGTAAAAGCTCTGCGCGCCGTGGTCGGCGACAAACTTCCCATTACAGCTTCCGCGGATCTGCACGGAAATATCTCTCCCGAACTGATGCGTCTTCTGACGGGACTGTACGGAATCAAGGAAAATCCTCATACGGACTGTGAGGCGGCCGGGTATCTGGCCATGCGGGCTCTTATCCGGGAGCTCCGCGGAGAGATTCATCAGCAGTCTGCTCTGGTGCAGCTGCCGCTCCTCATTACCCCCGCTGCCAGCAGCACCTTCAGCTATCCGATGAAGTACGTCAAGGAGTTCTTCGCGGCCTACTGCCAGGCGCATGAGCTGCTGGACACCAGCTTTTTCCACGGCTTTTCGGCGGCGGATTTCCCCGGCTCCTGCGCTTCCGTCGTGGTCATGGCCGACGGCAAAGATCCGGTGGAACATGCGCGCTTTCTGGCCGATTACGTCTGGCGGCTGCGCGGTGAATTCGTGCCCGAATCCCTGACGCCGGACCAGGCCATTGACCGGGCCCTCGAAAAGCACAAAAACGGCTTTGTCGTGATCAATGAGATCTCCGACAACGTCGGCAGCGGCTGTCCGGGAGACGGAACCCATCTGCTGCGGGCCCTTTTAAAGCGGAATCTGCCGCGCACGATATACAACGTGATTCGTGACGGCGAGGTGGCCGAGCAGGCCCATCGGGCAGGCGTGGGCGCCCGCATCGATATCCGCCTGGGCGGCAAAACCGAGCCGCTGGCCGGCGAACCGATCGAGCTGAAGGATGTGGAGGTCCTGGCTCTGGCGGAAGGATCCTATCCGTACCGGACACCGAACAACAAAGGTCTGGACTGCAAGCTCGGCAAGGTGGCGCGCCTGCGCAGCGGCAACGTAGAGTTCATCGTGATCACCACGCTGATCCAGACGCTGGACGACGGGGCCATGCTGATGACGGGCACCTCTACGGATCAGTTCGACATCGTCTGCCTGAAGTCGGCCAACCATTTCCGCAGCTTTTTCGAGCCGATCGCGGATGCGGTCGTAACGGCCGATCCGCCCGGACTGCGGGCCGGCAACTTAAAGACCTACCCCTACAAGCGGCTGAAGCGGCCGATCTATCCGCTGGATCCCGAAACGGTCTGGGAACCGTTGGTCTGAACAAAAAAGCGCGGCCACTCCGCGCAGATCTCAGTCCCATCCGGCTGATGGGAACGAACCAATACAAATATTTTTAAAGGAGGAAGCACAATGAAATACGTCTGCAAATTATGCGGCTGGGTCTACGATGAAGAAGAACAGGGCGTCAAGTGGGAGGATCTCCCGGACGATTTCACCTGCGAGCTCTGCGGCGTAGGAAAAGAGGAGTTTGAAAAAGAGGAAGGCTGATACAGCCGCCGGACGGTTATCCGCCGGAAGGTTTCTGCACTTAAAGCCTTCACAGACTTGAATACTCCGCAGGCCGGACGAAAACTTTCTCAGCATGGTCGCTTCGCTCCAACATGCTTCGAAAGTATTGTCCGGCTGCGAAGTATTTTCTTGCCCTCCCCCTGACGAGGGGGAGGGTGGCACGGCATAAGCCGTGACGGGCGGGGGCGACTTGCCACCGCCTTTTTCTCCCTCAGTCAGCTTCGCTGACAGCCCCCTCGAAGAGGGGGCCTGAGGCCTTTATTCCAGCTCCGCTTTCCCGGCTACGGCGATGCCGGCGTCTGCCAGGACCCGCTCGGCCTGCCCGTTGTCCGCCACGCGGAAGATCATGCAGGCATGACCCGATTTCGGCGTTACGAAAGCATAAATGTATTCCACATCGATGCCGGCGTCCGCCAGCACACGGACCGTCTTCGCAAAGCTGCCGGGTTCATCCTTTAACATCACGGCCAGGACCGGTGTCAGTGAGAACACATGGCCTGCCTCACGCAGCGCCTCCGCGGCCTTCTCTTCATCATCCGCAATAAAGCGCAGCACACCGAAATCGTGTGTTTCCGCGATCGAAAGCGCCCGCAGATTCACACCGGCTGCCGCCAGTTCTTCCGTAATACCGGCCAGGGCACCGGCTTTATTTTCCACAAATACCGAGATTTGATCGACTGTCATATTTCCTCCTTCTGCCTGCATTTTATTCGGATTTCTCCCGATGTTTCATCTGCAGGCTTCAGACAAGTTTTCTCTTGTCAATGACACGGACGGCCTTGCCTTCCGAGCGGCTGATCGTCCGCGGTGAGACCAGATGCACCCGTGCGTAGATGCCGAGCATCGCCTTCAGGGCTTCCACCAGTTCCTTCTCCCGGGCCGAAACGACGGCCAGATTGTCCGAGAACATCTCCGGCGTCATTTCAACATCGATATCCAGCGTATCGGAATGATTGACGCGGTCCACGGTGATCAGGTAGTTCGCCTGATAGCCCTTATTCAGCAGTACCGTCTCGATCTGCGACGGGAAGACGTTGACGCCCTTGATGATCAGCATGTCGTCGGAGCGTCCCATCGGCTTGGCCATTTTGAGGAAGGTGCGGCCGCAGCTGCAGGTTTCGCGGTAAAGCATACAGATGTCCCGCGTCCGGTAGCGCAGCAGCGGGAAGGCTTTTTTGTCCAGGCTCGTGAAGACGAGCTCGCCCTTTGAGCCCTCCGGCAGGACCTCGCCGGTGTTCGGATCGATGATCTCCGCGAAGAAATGGTCCTCGTTGATGTGCATACCGTGCTGAGCCTCGCATTCGAAAGCCACGCCCGGCCCGGACAGCTCCGTCAGGCCGTAGATATCGTAAGCTTTGATCCCGAGCGTCTTTTCGATATCGTGCCGCATCTCTTCTGTCCAGGCTTCCGCTCCGAAAATACCCGCCTTGAGCGGGATATCCTCCGGCGTCATGCCTTTTTCCTTCATGGTCTCGGCCAGATACGCCGCATAGCTCGGCGTGCAGCAGATGATGGTCGCATTCAGGTCCCGAATAAACATGATCTGCCGCTCGGTATTGCCCGAGGACGTGGGAACGGTGAGGCACCCCACCTTGTGGCTGCCGCCGTTTAGGCCCGGGCCGCCCGTAAACAAACCGTAGCCGTAGGAAATCTGGCAGACGTCCTTTCGGCTGCCGCCCGCGGCCACGATCGCCCGCGCGCAGCAGTCTTCCCACAGATCGATATCCTCTTTCGTATAAAACGCGACGACGCGGCGCCCGGTCGTGCCCGAGGTCGACTGAATCCGCACGCAGTCCTCCAGCGGCACCCCGACCAGGCCGTAGGGATAGGCATCCCGCAGATCGGCCTTGGAAATAAACGGCAGTTTGACGATATCTTCTATGCTGTGAATATCTTCCGGTGTGACGCCCTGTTTCTCCATCAGATCACGGTAGTAGGGCACGTGCTCCCAGACATGCTTCACCTGTTCCTTTAATAGCCGGCTCTGGTGCTCCCGGATCTTTTCCTGCGGCATGGTCTCCCATTCCGGCTGATAGTAACGCTTCATTCCGCTCATATCATTCTGCACTTCCTTTGCTGATCCGTGTTCCGGCAAACAGCCGCCTGTTTCTGCGGCTGTCTGCTTCAGTTTTTCTTTCCCAGTTCAAACGCCTTCCGGTTCATTTCCAGGAAGCGCGCCGGCACCATGGCCCTGATCGCCTCCTGCCAGTCTTCCTCGGGGAAATCGAAATAGCGGCTGAGCCGGCCCATCAGGACCAGATTGACGGCCTTGGCCGAGCCGGCCTGCTCCGCCAGGGAAAGCGCATCCAGTGCGTCCACTTTGGCGCCGGCCGCCCGCATCTTGTCGATCAGGCCTTCCGGATATGCCGCCGCACCGGTGATGACCGGCATCGGATCCGTCTGCTGCGTATTGGTCACGATCGTCCCGCCCGGCTTTAAATATTCCAGCCAGCGGGCCGCTTCGAGCTCTTCAAACGAGACGATGAAGTCCGCCTCGCCTTTATCGATAATCGGGGAATGG
>JAEEGL012568520.1_pt1 | contig 16442 bp, 10 predicted proteins | sample 9134231 | NCBI WGS metagenome assembly JAEEGL01 (sample SAMN16246548, study PRJNA631951) | gut metagenome | biome: gut microbiome; feature: rumen; material: fiber-attached | host: Bos | place: Iran: Karaj | collected 2018-10
GATATCGTGGAAGCAGTAGTAACCGATACCGAGCTTCTCCATGATTTCGAAGCCGGCGTCAGCCTTCTCACGGGCGCGGGTGTAAGGGCAGTCAGCCTTGTCCCACTCGTAGCTGCGGGTCTGGCCGCCGAACGGATCGGCAGAAGCCTGGCCGAGGGTGTGCCACCAGGCCATGGCGAACTTGAACCAGTCCTTCATCTTCTTGCCGCAGACGACCTGATCGGCATTGTAATAATGGAAAGCAAGAGGATTCTTGGAATCCTTACCTTCGAATTTGATTTTCCCAATACCAGGGAAGTACTCTTTGTTTGCCATAATGATTAAAAATAAGATTGATTATTGGTTTGACTATTTAAGTGCGTTGCTGACTTCCTGGGCCCAGTGGCCGTAGGCCTCCTCGAGCGGCTGCTTCCACTTCTTCTCCGGCTCGATGATGTCGAGCTTCTTGAGGGTGGCGAAAGCCTCGTCCGTCGTCTTGTAGATGCCGGCACCCAGGGCGGCGCCGCGGGCGGCACCCAGCGAACCGTCGGTGTCGAAGAGCTCGATGCGGGCGTCGCAGAGCGTGGCGAGCGTCGAGCGGAAGAGCGGGCTGAGGAACATGTTGGCCTTGCCGGCGCGGATCACGTCGGGCTTCAGGCCCATCTGCTTCATGATATCGATGCCGTAGCGGAAGGAGAAGGCGATGCCCTCCTGGGCGGCGCGCACGATGTGCGCCTTGTTGTGGCGCACGAGGTCCACGCCCACGAGGCGGGCGCCGGTGGAGCGGTTCGCCAGGACGCGCTCCGCGCCGTTGCCGAACGGCATCACGAGCATGCCGTCGCAGCCCACGGGGGCGGTGGCGGCCAGGTCGTTCATTTCAGGATAAGAGAGTTCCGGGGTGATGTTGTGGTGCACCCAGGAGTTCATGATACCGGTACCGTTGATGCAGAGCAGCACGCCGAGGACCGGCTTGTCCGTCTGCGCGGTGACGTGCAGGAAGGTGTTCACGCGGGACTGCGGGTCAGCCTTCGGCACGTCGGTCACGCCGTAGACGACACCGCTGGTGCCGCCCGTCGCGGCGATCTCACCCGGCTTCAGGACGTCCAGCGAGAAAGCGTTGTTCGGCTGGTCGCCGGCGCGGTAGGAAACGGGCGTGCCGGCGGGGATGCCGAGCTCGGCGGCGACCTTGGCCGTCACCTTGCCCTGCTCGCCGATGGCCTGCACCACCGGGCAGAACTTATCGGACTCGATGCCGTAGTAGTCGGCCACGAAGTGGGCGCGGCGACGGTCCACGAAGTCCCAAAGGATGCCCTCGGACATACCCGTGGCCGTGGTCGTAGCTTCGCCGGTCAGGCGGTAGGCGATGTAGTCGCCGGGGAGCATGAAACGCCAGATCTTGGCGTACACGTCCGGCTCATTGCGCTTCACCCAGGCCAGCTTGGAAGCCGTGAAGTTGCCCGGGGAGTTGAGCAGATGCTCCATGCAGCGGTCGTAACCGATGGCCTGCAGGGCCTCGGCGCCGATCGAGACGGCGCGGGAGTCGCACCAGATGATGGCGTCGCGCACCGGCTCGCCCTTCTGGTCGAGGGCCACGAGGCCGTGCATCTGGTAGGAGATACCGATCGACTGGACCTTGCTCAGGTCATAGCCGGCGGCGGCCATCTCCTTGATGCCTTCCACCATGTATTTCCACCAGGACTTCGGGTCCTGCTCCGCCCAACCTTTCTGGACGGCCTTGATGGGCGCCTCGGACTTGGGGTTGGTGGCTGAACAAACACACTTGCCTCCCTTGATGTCGAGGAGGGCTACTTTGACGGATGAAGATCCGACGTCGATTCCTAATGAGTACATGCTTCGATTAATTTCAAGTTGTCAAATTTACGAATTATTTGCTATATTTGCATCGGGTTTGAATCAAATTCTTCCCAAAGATTTTTGAATCTGATTCAATGACGCACTTAGCAGGATTAGCACATCGGTAGTGCATTGGCTTCCCAAGCCAAGGAGGAGGGTTCGACTCCCTTATCCTGCTCCGGGATCCGGCCGCCAGCGCCGGATTTTTTATTTCAGAGCCATGCCGCAAAAAGAGAAAATCCAGCAGATGTTCGACGGGATCGCGCCCGACTACGACCGCCTCAACCACCTGATGTCGCTCGGGGTGGACCGCAGTTGGCGGCGCCGCGCGCTGCGCGAAATCGTGACGCCCGGGCAGCCGCAGCAGCTGCTCGACATCGCTTGCGGCACGGGCGATTTCGCGCTCGCCCAGGCGCGCAAGATGCACGCCGACAGCCACATCACGGGCCTGGACCTCTCCGAGGGCATGCTCGCCGTGATGCGCGAGAAGGTCGCCAAGGCCGGCCTGGACGGCCGCATCTCCTGCGAGCAGGGCGACTGCGAGCAGATGCGCTTCGCCGACGGCAGCTTCGACTGCGCCACCATCGCCTTCGGCATCCGCAATTTCGCGCACCGCGAGGCCGCGCTGGCGGAGATCCTGCGCGTGCTCAAGCCCGGCGGACGCCTCGTCATCCTGGAACTCTCCGTCCCGGAGAACCGGTTCCTCCGCTGGGGCTACAATCTCTATTTCATGCATTTCGTGCCCTGGATCGGCGGGCTCGTTTCCGGCGACAAAGCCGCTTACAAATACCTCCCCGCCTCGGTGCAGGCCTTCCCCAGCCGCCGCGAATGGACGGCCACGATGGAGCGCTGCGGCTACGCGAACGTACGCCACCGCGCCTTCACCTTCGGCCTCTGCCGGATGTATATCGGAACTAAAGGGTAATACCCGCGAACAACGCAAACGTAAAAGTGCTGACGACCAGCAGCGGGAGCATCGGGTCCAGCGCCCGGTCCTCGCGCGTCCACACGCCATGCAGGTGCTTCACGAAGCCCGGTAGCGCGAGCACGTACGCGAAATGGAGCCAGTGCAGCGGCTCCGTCACCGCGAAAACCGTCATCAGCACCCAGCCCGCGGCGATCAGCGCGGTCTGGTAGACGCGCGCGCGGCGCAGACCGAGCTTCAGCGCCACGGTCGTGCGCGTCGCGGCGTCGCTCTTCATGTCGCGTATGTTGTTGACATTCAGCACTGCCACGCTGAAGCAGCCGATGGACGCGGCCGGCAGCAGGATGCGCCAGTCCCAGACCAGGCAGGTCAGGTAATAGCCGCCGCACACGGTCGCGAGTCCGAAAAAGATAAAGACGAAAATGTCCCCCAGCCCGCGGTAGCCGTAGGGGTGCTTCCCCAGCGTATAATGCATCGCCGCCCAGACGGCGGCGGCGCCGAGCGCCAGGAAGGCCGCCGGCAGCGGCGCGAGCACCGTGCCGAAGGCGCGCCACACCATGGCGAAGCCCACGAGGCAGGACAGGACGGCGAAGCAGCCGATCAGCCGCTTCATCTCCGGGACGGTCATCTCCCCGTCCTGGATAGAATAATGGATACCCTGCCGGTCGGAGCGGTCCGTCCCGGACAGGGTATCCCCTAATTCATTCGATAAGTTGCTGAGTATCTGAAGGCAAACCGTCGTCAGCGCCAGCAGCACGACCGTCGTCAGATCGTAGTCGCAAACCTTTGCGGCAAGCAGCACGCCCAGCACGATTCCGGCGAGCGAGAGCGGCAGCGTGCGCAGCCGCATCGAGCGGAGACAGGCCTTCAGCGTCATCCTAGTAGCCGAAAACCTCCTCGAGGCTCAGCACCTGCACAGGGCCGAGCGTGGCGAGGAACTTGGTGTCCAGGTCCTTGATGTCGCCGAGGATCGCATAGGTGTAGTTGCGGTCCTTGACCCACTTCTGCTGCGTGGCCACGACATCGGCGAGCGTAGCGTTCTGCACCTTCTCGAAGATGGCGCGGTCCTCCGGCTCGGCGAGGCCGAGACGGCGGCAGGCCAGGTAGCTGCGGAGCACGTCCATGCCCGTCGTGCGCTGGGTGCGCAGGCGGCTCTCCAGGGCGTCCTTCGCCACGGCGAAGGCGGCCTCGGACTCCGGCATGTTGTTGATGATCTCGTCGAAAGCCTCGACCGCCTGGCGCATCTTGTCGTTCTGCGTGGCGATGAAGGCGATGAAGGAATACGTGTCCTCCTTGACGGACGGGTCGCTCAGGTACGCCTGGGCGCTGTAGGCCAGGCCGCGCGCCTCGCGCATCTCCTGGAACACGATCGTGTTCATGCCGCCGCCGAAGTACTCGTTGTACACGGCGATGTCGCCCGTGCTCGCGGGATCGTAGGACTCGCCGCGGTCGGAGTACTGCAGGTAGTAGATCTGCGCAGCGTCGTACTGCGCCATCACCACGCGGTTGGTCGGAGTCTGGAGGTGGATCGGATACTGCTCGGGCAGCATCTGGGCGCCTTCGGCCACATAGTGGGCGTCGGCCAGGGCGGACTTGACCTCGCTCTCGGACATCGGTCCGTAGTAGAGGATCTCGTGGCCCAGGTTGAAGACCTCGCGCACCTTGGCAAGGAGCTCATCGGAAGTCAGCGCCATCAGCGCGTCGTTGTTCAGGGTCGTGGTCTTGATGAAGTCAGGACCGTAGTAGAGGTAGCGCTGCAGGGCGCTGAAACAGCTGCGCTGCGCCTTCTTGCTGTCGGCGCGGTCCTTGATCATGTCGGCCTTCAGGTTGGCGAGGATGGCCTCGTCGGGCACGGCGTTCTGCACCAGGTTCTCCACCAGGCGCAGCGCCTCGGCCATGTTCTCGGACAGACCGCTCACGCGGATCGAGGTCGACGTGGCGCCGGCGCCGGCGCTGTAGCTGCAGGCCAGGGAATACATCTTGGAGGCCATCTCCTCGGCGCTCATGTCCGGAGTGCCCAGGTAGCTCAGATAGTTCATCGCCAGGCTCAGGGCAGGATCCTGCTGGGAGCCCTTGTTGTAGACCACCTGCAGGTTGAACACGTCGTTCAGCTCATTCTTCTTGTAGAGCACCTCGGCGCCCTCGGTCAGGGAGAACTTGGCCATATCTTTGTCAAAGTTGACGAAGACCGGCTCGATCGGCTTCACCTCGCTGTTCTGGATTTCCGTCAGGAAGGCGCTGGCCTGGTCGCGGTTGGTCACGATCGGGGTGATCTTCGGGGCGGAGACCTTCTGGACGGTCTTGTCTTCGCCCTGGCGCTTGTAGACCACGGCGTAGGCCTTTTCGCCCAGATACTCGTTCGCGAAAGCGATCACGTCGTCCTTGGTCACGGCCGCCAGGCGGTCGATATCCTTGCAGGCATCCTTCCAGGGAATGCCGTTGATGAATGCGGTCACGTAGCTCTGCGCGCGGGAGGCGTTGTCCTCCAGCTGACGCATCTTGCTCAGTTTGATGTTGTTGACGGTCGCCTCGAGGAGGCCCTCGTCAAAGTCGCCGCTGCGCAGTTTCGCCACCTCCTCGAGGATCAGGTCGCGGACCTGCTCCAGGGTCTGGCCCTGCTTCGGGGCGCCCATGGCGAGGAAATAGCTGTAGTCAGCCTGGGCCTCGTAGCCGCCGTAGACGTACAGCGCTTTCTGCAGCTGGTTCACGTCCAGGTCCATCAGGCCGGCCTGGCCGTTATAGAGGACGGATCCGGCGATCTCGGCCACGGCCGAGGTCTTCAGGTCGGCCGGGGCGGGCAGACGCCAGGCCAGGGCCAGGTTCTCGGCCTCGAGGCCGAAGACCTCACGCTCGATGGGCTCCGTGATCGGAGCCTCCGGCTCGAACTGCAGCGTCGGGATGTTCGGGTTCGGCTCCCAGTCGCCGAAGTACTTCTCGATGGCGGCCACCATCTCGTCCGGATCGAAGTCGCCCGACACGCACACGGCGATGTTGTTCGGCACGTAGTAGACGTCGTGGTACTTCTTCACGTTCGTGATGGACGGATTCTTCAGGTGCTCCTGGCTGCCCAGGGTGGTCTGCTGACCGTACGGGTGGTGCGGGAAGAGGGCCTTGTCGATGGCCTCCCACAGCTTGCGGCTGTCCTGGGTGAGGGACATGTTCTTCTCCTCGTAGATCGTCTCCAGCTCCGTGTGGAAGCCGCGGATCACGCCATGACGGAAGCGGTCGGCCTGGATGCGGGCCCAGTTGTCGATCTGGTTGGAGGGGATGTCCTCGGTGTAGACGGTCTCGTCGGCGGAGGTCCAGGCGTTCGTGCCGTCCGCGCCGATGATGGCCATCAGCTTGTCATACTCATTGGGAATCGCGAGCTTGGAGGCCTCGTAACTCACGGAGTCGATCTTGTGGTAGATCGCGGCGCGCTCGGCCTCGTCGGTCGTCTGGCGATATACTTCGAAGAGCCGCTCGATCTCGTCGAGCATCGGCTTCTCGGCCTCATAGTCCACCGTACCGAAATGCTCCGTGCCCTTGAACATCAGGTGCTCAAAATAGTGGGCCAGGCCGGTCGTCTCGGACGGGTCGTTCTTGCTACCCACCTTCACGGCCATGTAGGTCTGGATGCGGGGCTGCTCTTTGTTCACGGACATGAAGATCTTCATACCGTTGTCAAGCGTGTAGATTTTGGTCTGCAGCGCGTCACCGGGAACGGTCTCGTAGCGCTTGCACGACGGCATCACCGCCAGCAACGCGGCAGCGATGAAAAGAATAAAAGGATGTTTAACCATAATAATTGTGTTGTGGGCTAACCAACGCCACAAAAATACAAAATAAATCCAATCAAAATTTGCATTTTTCCCAAAATCTCTCTACCTTGGCCACGAAGTTTTTCATAGTTTAAGTTTAGGTTAAGTAACGGGCTAGTCGCAGGGATGCAACTGGCCCGTGAATTTTTTCTTCTTCCCTCTCGCTATTTCCCTGTGAGCTATAATTAATTAAAAGACAGCAAAATACTTGAAGTAACACCTTGGCCCCCAGTCACATTCACCTCACAGCAGACGGAGGGAGCGGATGGTAGGAAAGGCCCAATCGGATTGGGCAGGTCGGAACCCGGAGTGTCTACAGCTGGGTGCGGAGCCAGGCAGAGATGAGGTCGATGCGGCGGCTCAGGAGGTCGTAGTCGAGGGTGGCGGGGGTGTCGGTGACCTGGTTGGTATGTTCGGTGATGCCGGAGGTGAACATGACGGCGGGGATGCCGGCTTCCAGGAAGCAGCGCTGGTCGCTGACCCGGCGGTAGAAGATTTCCGTGAAGGCCTCGCTGCCATAGTAATCATACGTCAGGTCGATGCGCGGGCCGCGGGCCGCAGACTCGAGGGCCATGCGGTAAGGCCCGCCGCCGAGGGCGATCAGGTAGTCGGGCCGCGCCGCACTGACCGGAGCCAGCGAGGAGCCGAGCAGGTCGAGGTTGACCATCAGCACCGGCGGATAAACGGAGCCGTACCGCTCCAGAAAGGCCTGGGCGCCGGCGAGATCGGCGGCGTGGCCGTCGAAGGCCACGAAGACGACGCCGACCAGGCCGCGGCACACGGCAGGCAGCTCCCGCGCGAGCGCCAGCAGCGCGGCGACGCCCGACGCGTTGGCGTCGGCGCCGGGATAGAGGCGCCCGTCCAGCGTGCCCAGGCCGTCGAAGTAGGCGCCGACGACGATGTAGCGCCGGAACCAGCCGGGCGTCACGGCCACCACGTTGTGGCCGACCCGCCCGCCAGCGGCAAACGACTGCACGGTGGTGCGGAGCCCGGCGTTGCGCAGCTGGCGCAGCAGATAGAGCGTCGCCCCCTGCGCCCCGGCCGTGCCGAAGCCGCGCCCGGCGCAGAGCGAGTCGCAGAGGAATTCCACCTCGGCGCGCAGCTCCGCCGTCCGGTCGGGAGCCGCCTCCGAAAGCACGAACTGCTGCGCACGCAGCATCCCCGGCCGCACAAGCAGGGCGGCCGACAGGCAGAAGATGAGCAGAAAAATGCGCAGGCGCTTCAATTCGGGTCCGATAATTGTTTATCTTTGCAAAGGTAATGAAAAAGTTTCTCCTGACCATAGCGATTCTGCTCTCAGCAGCCGGTATTGCCTCCGCCCAGTACGACAAGGACGTCTTCATGTGGCGGGGCCGCCAGGCGCTCTCCGAAGGGCGCTACGCCCTGGCCATCGAGAACTTCAACGTCCTCTCGCGCCTGGACACCACCGACTACTGGAGTTTCTTCTTCCGCGGCATCGCGAAATACAACCTCGGCGACCTGCGCGGCGCGCAAACGGACTTCAACACCTCCGTGCGACTCAACCCCGTGTTCACCAACGGCTTCCACTACCGCGCCATCACCGAGAGCCGCTTCGGCGACTATGAAGCCGCCTTCCGCGACTTCGACCGCGCGCTGGAGCTGCGCCCCGGCCAGATCGGCATCTACTTCTCCCGCGGCGTGGCCAACTTCCTCGCGCAGAAATTCGACGACGCCGTGGCGGACTTCGACTTCTACATCAAGCGAGAGCCGCGCGACCCAGCCGCCTTCCTGAACCGCGGCGCGTGCTACCTCTTCCTCGCGGACACGACCAAGGCGATGGCGGACTATGACCGCGCCATCCGCCTGGACCGCACCGAGCCCGAGGGCTTCGTCCGCCGGGCCCGCGTCTACGCCGCCCAGGGCCGCTACGACGAAGCGGTGGCCGACCTCGACGAGGCCATCGCGCTGGACAAGAACAACACCTTCGCCTACCTCAACCGGGCGCTGATCTACTACGAGCAGAAGCGCTACAACGAGGCCGTGGCCGACCTCGACACCGTCCTCGACCAGGAGCCCGGCAACGCCCTCACCCTCTACAACCGCAGCCTCATCTACGCCCAGGTGGGCGCCTTCGAGCAGGCGCTCGCGGACATGGACCGGGTGATCAACATCAACCCCGGCAACGTCCTCGCGCACTACAACCGCGCGGCCATCTTCGTGGAGATGGCCCGCTGGCAGGACGCCCTGGAGGACTACAACAAGGCCATCGAGCTCTATCCCGATTTCGCGAAAGCGTACCTCAACCGCTCCTACGTAGAGAACATGCTCGGCCGCACCCGCGAGTCGCGGGCGGACTACCAGACCGCCCAGCAGAAGGTGCGCGACTACCGCGCGCGCAGCGGCGAGACTTCGTTCGCCGACACCACGCGCCAGTACAACTCCCTGCTGGCCCTGGACGCCGACTTCGCGAAGAAGGACTTCGACAACGAGCTCCTGCAGCACCGCGACATCGACATCCGCCTGCGGCCGCTCTACAAGTTCAGCCTCGCCCGCGAGCGGGAGAACCGCAGCGTCGCGCTCTCGCGCCAATACGAAAACGTCCTGATCGACCGCTTCATCGACGCGGCCCCGACGCCCATCACCCTGGGCAACACGGAGAGCGTCGGCACGGACGACTACCTCTTCACGGCGAACGCCGAAGAATACTTCGTCAAGGGCCTGCAGGAGCTGCAGCGCAAGCAGTTCAACTCCGCGCTCAGCTGGTTCGACCGGGCGGTGAACGCCGCCGAGGACGACAGCGCGCGCGACCGCTACGCCCGCTACTACAAGGCCTTCTACCTGATGAACCGCGGCGTGCTGAAGGCCGAGATGATCGACTTCATCGCCTCGCTGGAGGGCAGCGTGCAGACGCTGTCGATGGACACCGAGGGCTCCACGCGGGCCCGCGTGAGCGACCGCGTGGCGCGCACCTACGACTATTCCGACGCCATCGCCGACATCAAGGCGGCGCTCGCCATCCTGCCCGACGTGCCGTACCTCTACTTCGACCTCGGCAACCTCGAGTGCCTGTCGTCCCGCTTCATCGAAGCGCTGGAGGACTACGACATGGCCATCAAGCTCTACCCCAACATGGGCGACGCCTACTACAACCGCGGCCTGGTGCTCATCTACCTGAAAGACAAGGAGAAAGGCTGCATCGACCTGTCGCGCGCCGGCGAGCTGGGCGTGGCGGATTCGTACAGCGTCATCTCGAAATACTGCACGGAGGATGACGTCAATTAAGTTTAAGTCCTTCACCTCCGGCAGCTGCGGCAACTGCTATTTCCTGGGCATATTCAACGAAATTGGCGCCTGCGAGGCCGGCGTGCTGATCGACGCCGGCTTCAGCCCGCGCCGCCTCAAGAAGGAACTCGCCGCCGAGGGCCTTAGCTTCGACGACTTCGCCGGCCTGCTGGTCACCCACGACCACAACGACCACATCCGCTCGCTCGGCTCCTACTGCAAGCACGTCCGCAAGCCCGTCTGGACGCCGCCGGAGCTCGCCAAGGCGCTGACGCACCACTTCATCACCGGCGAATACTACGGCCCCTGCCGCGCCCCGCTCGCGCCGGGCTGGAACGAGCTCGTGCCCGGCCGCATCCGGGCGCAGTACTTCGAAGTTCCCCACGACGCCTCCTTCACCTACGGCTACGCGCTGATGCTCGACGACTACAAGTTCGTGATCATGACCGACATCGGCCGCATGGTGCCGCAGGCGCTCGCCTTCGCGCAGCAGGCCGACACCGTCGTGATCGAGTCCAACTACGACCTGGAGATGCTCCGCCACGGCCCCTACCCCAAGGTCCTGCAGGACCGCATCTGCGGCGGCCACGGCCACCTCTCCAACGCCGAGTGCGCCGAGGCGCTGCGCGCTTTCGCGCACCCCGGCCTGCGCAACGTCTTCCTCTGTCACCTTTCCGAGCACAACAACACCCCCGAACTCGCCTACCGCACCAGTTCGGACATCCTGCAGTCCCTCTACGCCGACACCGAAGGCCGCATCCCCCGCCTCTGTCCCCTGCCCCGCATGACCCCCTCCCCGCTCTTCACCCTGTAGCTGCTCGGACGGATGCTCCCTCGCGGGCGGCCGGAAAAGATTACTACTGATTATATTTATGTATATTTGCATAGAGTACAGAATGTATGATTATGAAAACAAAAGCGGCAATCATCTTTTGGGCATGGACCTGGCTGGCGCCGGTATGCGCCGGTTCCCTGCATGCGCAGTCGATTCCCGTCAACACCAAGATGGGAAAAGTTTCCGTAGAGGAATGTGCCATGGACTCGTTCCCACCAGACACGTCGGCTTCGGCGCTGGTCCTGTATGAAGATCATTCCCTGAAAATCGACTATAACCTTTCGCTCGGCATCCCAATCCAGAGAACCACGCACCGGGAGCGAATCAAGATCCTGAAGGAGGATGCGATGGATTATTGCGATTATTCCATGATGATCTCCCGGGATTCGGACGATATGGAATCCATTTCCTCCATCTCCGTCGTGACCTACAACCTGGAAGGCGGCAAGGTCGTGGCCACCAAGATGCCCCGTTCCAACATTTTCCGGACCAAGTACAACGACCATTTCGACAAAGTCTCCTTCGCCGCCCAGAATGTCCGGGTCGGTTCCGTCGTCGAGGTGTACTATGACATGGATACTGGCCGGGTCATGAACATCGACGATTTCTACTTCCAGCGGAGTATCCCCGTCAACCTGTGCGTGTACACGGTCACGCTGCCCCGCTGGCTGGAATTCAAAAGGATCATCCGGGGAGATATTCCCCTCTCCTTCAAAGAAAATATCGCGCATGGCGTGGACCTGGGGACCTTCTTCCCGGACAACTCCCTGGATGTCACGGAATATACGGCCGTGGACATTCCGGCATTGGACCAGGAATCCGGTCTATACTGCCCCCGCCTGTATCGTTCTTCCCTGTCCATTGATGTGAGCGGCGTGCGTCTGATGACGAATATTCGTGATTTCAGCGTGACCTGGGACGATGTGGACAAACAGGTGTGCGAGTCCTCAATCATGACCCAGATCAAGGCCAACTGCCGTTTCAAGGATGAAGTCGACGCCGCAATAGCCGGGAAAGAATCGGCACAGGACAAGCTGGCGGCCATCATTGAGCTGGTGCGCGGGAAAGTAGAGTGGGACCGGACCTATCGCCTGGTCCCGACGGTCAACCCCGACCCGCTTCGTTCCCGCTCCGGCAGCAGTGCGGACATCAACGTGCTGGTAGCCTCTGCCGCCAGATATGCCGGGTTCCGCGTGGCGCCCGTCCTGATTTGTTCCAGAACCAACGGCATGGTACTGGATTATCATCCCAGCACCAGCGCCTTCAACAAGCTGATCCTCCGCTTCGACCAGCCAGACGGCGAGCCGCTGTACGTGGACGCCGCGGACCCGGACGGGTGGTTCAACGTACTGAATGACAACGATCTCGTTGCTAAGGCCAGGGTTATTTCGGAGAACGGGATCGGGGAATGGGCGGACCTGACCGCGCTTTCCAGGAATGTCAGCATTTTCAATGTGGATGCGCGGCTTTCGCCGGACGGCACTCTGGAAGGAGACTGTACCGTCAACTATGTCGGCTGTCCGTCCCGCGACTTCAAGAAAGCGTATCGGAACGCCGACCAGGAAGAAGACCTGGTGGACCGGCTGGAGAAGGAGTATTCGGTTTCGGTGGAAGACTTCTCCGCAAGCCAGATCGGGGAGTTCGGTCCCAGTTCCTCGATCCGGTTCCATTTCGAAAAGTCCTGCGACTCCGCCGGAGAGACAATCTATGTGAATCCATTCCTGGAGAAATTCCAGTCGGAAACGCTGTTCCGCAGCGAGGAGCGCAAGTACCCCGTCGATTTCCCGTATCCAGAGCAGATCGTTTACACCTTCCGCCTGACCCTGCCGGAAGGATATACCGTCGACCAGCTTCCGGAACGGGTCCGACTCGTGTCCGCACTGCCCTCTACCGCCGTGGTGGCGACGGGGGTCTCCGGAGATGTCGTTCAACTGTCTTTCCGTTTCGACCTGGGCACGCTGATCTGCCTTCCGCTCAATTACGCGGGCGCCCGAGAGTACTGGTCGGCCCTCTGCGGCATCTACGAACAGATGATTGTCGTCAAGAAATCCTGAGCCGATGCGCCGTTTCTACACTGTTTGTTTCTGCTTTTGTCTGCTGGCGGGCGCCTTGGATGCCCAGCCGGTAGCGGAAGTCTTGTCGATGGATGCGACCTTCACCATGACTTCTCCCGTGGAAGCCCGGTATGAGGTACACGAACGCATCCGGGTCAACAACCAGAAAGGCGTGCCGGCCGGAACATTCCTGTTGTATACGGACGAATTCCGGACCCTGAGCGCTTTCTCCGGGACCATTTCGTCCGGTGGGAAGGTCGTTCGCAGACTGAAGAAACAGGATGTCGCAAGCACCCTGGCGTCGGACGCCCTGGCGCAAAACATCTACCTGAACGGATTCGAGCCGGTGGCGCCTTATCCCTTCGAGGTGGAATATACATACACGGTTTCCTACCGAAAGGCCATCGCCGCCTTCCCCTCGTTTATCCCGGTGACGGATTATGATGTCCCGGTCCGCAGTTCCTCCTATACGCTATTTCTGCCGAATACGACACCGCTCCGCTACATAGCTTCATCCACCCCTGAAAACTGGCAGGAGGGAGAACGCAATGTATTCCGGTGGGAATTCCGGGACTTTCCGGGGTTCTCCTACGAGGCGGGGATGCCGCCGTCCTCAGAGTTCATTCCCTATGTCCATGCCTGCCCGGTCGAATTCCAGTATGCAGGCACTTTCGGAAGCCAGCACAACTGGGTGGAGATCGGCCAGTGGCTCTCCTCGCTGATGCCCCCGGACCCGGAACTGCCGTCATCCGTCCGGGAGAAATTGGCCTCCCTGACGAACGATTGCGCCTCGGATCTGGAGAAAGTGCGCGTGGTCTATGATTATCTGCGGGAGCATACCCGCTACGTGAGCGTCCAGCTTGGAATCGGCGGTTTTGCTCCACTCCCGCCGAAGCGCGTGGCCGCATCCGGCTTTGGAGACTGCAAAGCCCTTTCCTTCTACATGCAGCAGTTGCTCGCTTCCGTGGGGATCGGGTCTGAATTCGTCATCGTGAACACCGACCGGCGTAACCTGTTCGACGGATATGCTTCCGTCGGACAGATGAACCACGCGATCCTGTGCGTCCCGTTGGCCCGGGACACCGTCTGGGTGGAATGCACCAACCCTCTGGTTCCGCTGGGATACACCCGCTCCGGCCTGGCCGGACACCAGGCTGTCCTGGTCCGTCCGGACGGCGGAGAGACGGTCCGCATCGGGGACTATCCGGATTCGCTGCGAAGCGAAACGGAGAAGCAGGAGATCCGGCTGAACCCGGACGGCTCTGCCCGAGTCACGGTGGACCGCCAGGTCCGCCTGGATCCGGCGGAACGCTACCTCTCATTCCCGTCGATGAAAGAGGCGGACATGCGGAAATTCCTGTTTTCCGGGCTCCAAGGACAACCGGAAGGCTTTCGCCTGGAAGCATATTCAGATAACTTCCGGGCCTATGAAGGCGAGCCCGGTTATGTCCCCGAAGCCCGGGTGCGTTTCTCCTTTGGCGCCAAGGGCCTGGGCCGGGTCAGCGGAGACAGGATGTTCGTCAAGTCCGCTCCGTTCGCGCGGGCGATGAATTCCCAGAAAACGGAGCGGAAATATGATTATGTGGTGGAGCGCGGTGCGGTCGTCCGGGACAGCATCCTCGTCGTCGTGCCGGAAGGGTTTGAGATAGAGCATATTCCGGGAGGGCAGTCTATTTCCTGCTCCTTGGCGGATTTCCGGCAGGAATACCGGCAGCAGGAACAGCAAGTCCTGATTGTCAATGAGCTTCGGATGAAGTCCGGGAGAATGCCCGCCGAAGAGTATCCGGCGTATCGCGAACTTGTGAAGTCGGTCAACAAGGCGTACGAGAGCACGCTGGTCCTTCGCAAAGCGTTTTAGTTTTTTCCAAATCGGGAATGATTTCGTCACAGTAGCAAATAAAAATACGTTTTTGACATAGGTGTATTGGTTTTTTGTTCATCTTGGGGGCAAAAACCAAACGCCATGAAAAAAGTACTTCAACTGCTGGCGGCCATCGCCGCCCTCCTCCTCGCCGCCGCCTCCTGCGACGACCTCTTCGAACCGAACAAACCCGCCGGCCCGCCCGACAGCGCCTACACCATCCCCGAGGCGTACGACCACGCCGGCGAAGAAGACACCTGGGTGCGGGGCTACATCGTGGGCGTCGCCACGGGCAGCAAAAAGATCGTCTTCGGCGGGCCCTACACCAAGAACACCAACCTCATCCTCGGCCCCAGCGACACCACCACGGTCCGCGAGCAATGCCTCGCGGTCCAGCTGCCCGCCGGCGAGCTCCGCGACGCCCTCAACCTGGCGGAACACCCGGAGCTGACCGGCCGGGAACTATACGTCAAAGGAGACTTGGTGGACGCGTATTTCGGCATACCCGGCCTCAAGTCTCCTTCGGAGTATTGGATGCATTCCGGGTCAAGCCCGGAATAGCTTTACTGGATCCGCTTCAGGATCTCCTCGGTCTGCGCCTCGAAGCCTGGCTTGCGGAGCAGCGCGAACATGTTCTTCTTGTAAGCCTCGACACCCGGCTGGTTGAACGGGTTGATGCCCAGCGTGTAGGCGCTGACGCCGCAGGCGAACTCGAAGAAATAGAAGAGTGCGCCGAGGCTCGCCTCGTCGAGCTTCTCCACGCTCACCTCCATCTGCGGCACGCCGCCGTCGATGTGGGCGAGCTGGGTGCCCAGCTGCGCCATCTTGTTGCAGTGCTCCACGCGCTGGCCGGCGAGGTAGTTCAGCTGGTCGAGGTTCTGGCTGTCGAAGCCGATCACCATCTCGCGGGAAGCGTTCTTCACCGTGACGGTGGTCTCGAACAGCACGCGGTCGCCCTCCTGGATGAACTGGCCCATGGAGTGAAGGTCGGTGGTGCAGACCACGGAGGCCGGGAAGATACCCTTGCACTCCTTGCCCTCGGACTCGCCGTAGAGCTGCTTCCACCACTCGCCCAGGTACTGGAGCTTGGGGTTGAAGGTCACGAGGATCTCGACTTTCTTGCCGAGCCCGCTGTAGAGCAGGTTGCGCATCGCGGCATACTGCACGGCCGGGTTGTCGGCGGATTTCTTCAGCAGGGCCTCACGCTCTTCGGCGGCACCGCGCAGCATGGCGCGCATGTCGAAGCCGGCCAGGACGATGGGCAGGATGCCCACCGGGGTCAGGACGCTGTAGCGGCCGCCCACGTTATCGGGCACGACAAAGGTCTTGTAGCCCTCCTGGGTAGCGAGGGTCTTGAGGGCCCCCTTCTTCGCGTCGGTGATGGCGACGATGCGGGTCGCGGCCTCGGCCTTGCCGTAGGTCTTCTCGAGATATTCCTTGACAATGCGGAAGGCGACGGCCGGTTCGGTCGTGGTGCCGGACTTGGAGATCACCACGCAGGCGGTGCTGCGCATCCGGGCGAGGTCCATCAGTTCGGCGAGGTAGTCTTCTGAGAGGTTGTTGCCGGCGAAGGCGATCTGCGGCACACCCTCCTTGCGCACGAAGCCGTGCGAGAGGGCCTCGATGGCGCAGCGGGCACCCAGGTAGCTGCCGCCGATGCCGATCACGACCACGAGCTCCACGCCCTTCTCCGCCCACGCGTCGCGTATCGCCTCACAGTCGGCGATCAGCGAATCGGGCGTATCCACAGGCAGGGTCTTCCAGCCGAGGAAATCGTTGCCCGCGCCGCTTCCGGACTCAAGCACATCAAAGGCCTCGAGGGCTTTCCCGACATATTTCTGATATTCTGCATCTTTGACAAAGGAGCTGCAGCCTCCCACATTGACTTTAA
>JAEEGL016540349.1_pt1 | contig 16442 bp, 16 predicted proteins | sample 9134231 | NCBI WGS metagenome assembly JAEEGL01 (sample SAMN16246548, study PRJNA631951) | gut metagenome | biome: gut microbiome; feature: rumen; material: fiber-attached | host: Bos | place: Iran: Karaj | collected 2018-10
TATGGCGTTGTAAATCCGGAATTGATTATATCACAGATCGTCCGGAAATTAAAGTTTTTTCCCGGGAAACAGCAAAACCGCCCGGTTTCTGTCTCCAGGCGGTTTCCCCCCGGCCGGCCTTACTTCCGCTGTGCGTGCGTTCTGTCCGGCTTTTTCAGTGTTTTCAGGTTCATCAGCGCGATAATCAGAGTGGTGATGACAATCCCGCCGGCAAAAAACAGAACTCCCGCCAGCATGCTGCCTTCCATTTTTACCTCTCCCGTCCAAAAAATCGGTCGTATACAACTTCTTCCGGGTTTATGGTAACATACCCCCATGATCCTGTATATTACCCGAAAGGGTCATTTTTGAGCCTGCTTCCTTTGTTCGGAGGTACCCCCGCGCAGTCCTGCACGGAAAGGCGCTGCCTGTTCGTACTGCAGACCGGGCTGTGCTTCTTTCGGATGGTATTATTCTTCATGCGGCGGAGAACCGGAATATTCCGGGGTTTTTCACCTTTTAGGTTTGTTTAAGGTTCATGCGCATAATGGAGCCTGCCGGATGTCCGGCGGATTCCGGAATGAATGCGAAAGAAGGTTGTACGGATGCTGAAACGCTTATTGTCTGTTATATTGTCCATCGCCATGGTTCTCTGCGGCTGCTTTTCCGCTTTTGCGGAAGAAACCGGCCTGCCGGACGGCACGCCCCCGGCGGATATGGTCCCGCCGGGAGGCGGGAACGGAATGCCCCCGGAAAAGCCGGACGGGAATCCCCCCGGCGGCGGAAACGGCCAGCCTCCCGCCGGACCGGACGGAGCGCCTCCGGAAGGCGGCTTCGGCGGCGGAACTCCTCCCGGAAGCGGTTCCGCCGGTTTTGAGTATTCCGCAGCCGTGGAGATCACCTCGGAAACTGCCGAAAAAAGCCTGACCGATGAGACTTTCGTCTCCGAAACAGCGGACGAGAGCGCTCTGATCGTCAATACCGATGAGGAAGTTGAAATCAGCAGCGCGCTGGTGGTCAAAACCGGCGACTCAGACGGCGGGGACAGCTGCAGCTTCTATGGGCTGAATGCGGCTGTCCTGGTGATGGGCGGTTCGGTAACCTCCATCATCGGAGGAAGCATTGAGTCCCACGCCAGCGGGGCCAACGGCGTCTTCTCCTACGGCGGAAACGGCGGAAAGAACGGCGCGGAAGGAGACGGAACCACCGTCGTCATCTCGGATACTGAGATCACCACTACGGGAGACGGTTCCGGAGGAATTATGACCACCGGCGGCGGGATCACCTATGCTTCAGGCCTCACCGTCCAGACCTCCGGGCGTTCCTCCGCGGCCATCCGCACAGACCGCGGAGGCGGTACCGTCGTCGTGGACGGCGGAACCTATACCACAAACGGCCTGGGGTCGCCTGCAATCTATTCAACGGCGGACGTTACCGTAAAGAACGCTTCCCTGATTTCAAACCTGTCCGAGGGGATCTGCATTGAAGGCAAAAACGCCGTTACGCTGGAAAACTGCAGCCTGGCCGCGTCAAATACAAAGTGCAACGGAAACGCTTCTTTCCTGGACACGGTAATGATTTACCAGTCGATGTCCGGGGACGCGGACAGCGGCACTTCCTCCTTTACCATGACCGGCGGCACCCTCACCAGCTTCAGCGGCCATGTGTTCCATGTAACCAACACCCACGCGGTCATCACGCTTTCCGGCGTGCAGCTGGTGAATGAAGGGGACGATGTGCTCCTCTCTGTCTGCGACGACGGCTGGAGCGGCGCCTCCAACGTCGCGGAACTGACCGCGGACGCGCAGGAGCTTTCCGGCACGATCCTGGTGGGCGATAATTCCGCGCTGACCCTGTCGCTGCTGAACGGCTCCTCCTTCACCGGGTGCATGAGCGGAGAAATCACGGATGCCGAAGGAAATGCCGTCTCGTCGGATACCGGAAGGGTGGACGTAATAATCGATGAAACCAGCACCTGGACCCTGACATCGGATACAAATATTACTTCCTTTGAAGGGGATCCCGCCTGTATAAACGCAAACGGATATTCGCTGTATGTGGACGGAACGCTCCTGGAGGGCGTCCGCTGAACACGCTCCGTACTCCTCTCTGTCCTGAAGGCTCTCCGGAGCCTTCTTTTTATGGACAAACCTCTGCCCGTAAGATAAAATAGTAAAGTGCCTGTTTATGAATTCATCCCGACGGTTTCCCGGAGCCGGCGCCGGAAGACGCCTGCCCTGCGGCCAGCCGTCCGGAAAGGAGTCCCCCGAGCATGATGAAACGGATAACGCGTTTTCTTTTTCTTCTCCTGCTGGCTGCCGCCGTCGCGCTGCCTGCGGCTGTCTCCGCGGAGGTAAAAACCATTGAAAGCGATCCCCGGATTGCCCGCCTGGAGGTGGTCTATTCCTGCGGATGCACCAAAAGCTGTTCCGGCACTATGATCAGCAAAATCGGTATGATCACTCCTTCCGGCAGCCTGTACTGCACGGAGCACGGAAAGCTGTTTTCGTCCGTTGTGTTCTATTTCGGCTGGCAGGGAAACTCGAACGCTTTCTACGTTTACGACGGTCCGTTCGAATATCATGCCTATGAAACCTTTGAATACGGCTATGAAAATAAAAACGATATCGCCTGTATCCGTTTCCCGCTTGCAGTCGGGGACCATACGGGATGGTATCCCGTCATCGTTGCCGGGGATGAGGAGCTCAAAAAGGCGACGCTGACGGTACGGGACACGTCGGAAGACGGCGTTACCTATGAATTCAGCGACGTTTCCTGGATCCACAGCAAAAAAATCGCCTCCTGGACCATCAATGACAAAGATGTCTACGGCACCTACGGACCGCCCGTTTTCATGACGCTGGAAGACGGTACGGAAGCGCTGGTCGCCATTCATATCACGCACAATGAAGAATTTGAGTTCAGCCGCCGGATTACCCGGCTTGTCTACGAGGATATGGTGAGCGACGGGATTTTTGCGGAAAATCCAGGAGTGCCATCCGTTCAGGCCTTTGCAAACCCTCCGGCCGCTGCTCCCGCAAAGGAAACACAGCCTGCAGCTGAAACGCCCGAACCCGCCGGAGGCGCATGGACATGCGATGCCTGCGGCCAGGAAGGAAACTTCGGAAATTTCTGCTTCAACTGCGGCGCCGCGATGCCGGCCCCGGATGCCGGCGGCACCGGAGAACCGGAGAACGGCGGTGAAGCAGCCCAGACGCCGGAAAATCCTCCGGCTGGCGGAGAAACCCCGGAAACAGGGGCTCCGGAACCTGCGGAAGATCCCGACGGAGCACCGGCTGCGGAATCTCCGGAAGCCGGGTCAGATCCCCGGATCGCGTTCATAGAGACCTCCTTTGAGTGCGGATGTTCCGGAACGTCTTTCGGAACCATGGTCGGCCCCAACGGGATGGTGATCCAGTCGGAAGCGATGTACTGCCCGGAGCACGCGAAACCGTACAGCAAAGTCGTCTTCCATTTCGGCAGGGGCAAAAACGGGGCGCGGATGGAGTACGACGGAGACTTCACCTTTAAGGTCTATGAAACGTTTGATGAGGGCTTCTCCGCGAAAAACAATATCGGCTACGTCGTTTTCCCCTTCCCCGCAGGCGAAACCTTCGGCTGGTACGGCTGCAGGATGGTTTCCGACGAAGGGCTGAGCGGAACAGCAGCAACCGTCCGTTCGCTGAATGAAAACTGGGAATCCGTCGATATCCCGGTGGTGCTGGCAGTCCGGTCGGAAAAGCAGGTATCCGCCCCGTCGGAGAAATACTTCTATACGGGCGTCCCCCTGTTCCTCACCGCGGAAGGAAATGAACCCGTTCTGATCGGCATCGAATGCTCGGTTTCCGCGGACGGTTCAGTCGAATTCTTCCGGCGGATTACCCGCCGTGTCTATGAGGATATGGAAAAAGCCGGCGTTTTCGGAAACAAATAACCCGGAAGTTTTTCCTCCCCGGACGCGTTTGTATTCCGGGAAGGAAAATTTCCCTGAAAGGAGATTATCATGAAAAAAGCAATCGCAATCATTCTGGGCCTGGCGCTGCTGGCCGCGGTGGTCCCCTGCTGGGCGGAACCCTCTGTCATCGAAACCATGGCCGGGCTGGACTGGTCTTTCTGCAGCGGAGCGGGCGCCTGGTCCACCGATCTGCAGGTACAGGAAGACGGCTCTTTCACTGGCGTATTCCATGACAGTGATATGGGAGACATCGGGGACGAATATCCGGACGGTACGGTCTCCATCTGCGCCTTCAGCGGGCGGCTGAGCCTCGTCGGCCAGGTGGATGAGAAAACCTGGGAGATCCGGATCGATGAACTGCATGCTGAAGCGGCTGAAGAAACGATTGAGGACGGCGTCCGCTACGTTCCTTCAGAGCCCTACGGCCTCACCGAAGGAGACGTCATGGTGCTGTACGCTCCCGGGACGCCTGTCAGCATTCTGTCGGAGGACCAGCAGTTCTGGTATCAGGCGCATATCATGGACTTTGAAAACCCGCCGGAAGAGCTGGAACTCTGGTTCCTTTCCAGCGTGGAATATGACAGCGGTTTTGCCGGGTATCCGCGGGAATCCGCCGATAATCCCTGAGAAAACCGTTCCGCGGCCGGCCTGTCGTTTCTTCCGGCCGCGTCAATCTGGTAATGTTTATTTTTCCGAATCTGGCCATTTCAATATGGCCAGTTTTCGTTTATACTGCGGCATGAAAGCAAAACACAGCCGGGAGGAACAGCGCATGAAAAGAATACTGACTATTCAGGATATTTCCTGCTTCGGCAAATGCTCCCTGACGGTTGCCCTGCCGCTTCTGTCCGCCATGGGAATAGAAACCGCCATCCTGCCCACGGCGGTCCTCAGCACCCATACGCTCTTCAAAGGCTTTACCTGCAGGGATCTTTCGGATCAGCTGGATCCCATCACCCGCCACTGGAAGCAGGAAGGAATCACTTTCGACGCGGTATATACCGGATACCTGGGAACAGAAGAGGAAATCGATACGGTTGCCGGGATTATACGTTCCTTCCGGAATGAGGATACGCTCGTTTTTGTCGACCCGGCCATGGGCGATAACGGGAAGCTCTATCCGGCCTTTGATGAACACTACGCAAAGAAAAACGCCGGACTTTGCGCCCTTGCCGATATCGCGGATCCGAATCTGACGGAAGCGGCTTTCCTGACGGGGCTTCCTTACCGGGAGCATTATACGGAGGAATACATCCGGGAAATGCTGCTTGCCCTGGCGGCTCTCGGCACGAAAACGCCTATCCTCACCGGCGTTTCCCTCTCCGAAGGGCAAACCGGCGCCATGGGATACGATTCGGGCAAAAAGGAATTCTTTAATTATCAAAACAGTAGGATTCCCGCCGCCTATCACGGTACCGGGGACATTTTCTCCAGCGTGCTGGCCGGCGCCTTTGTCCTGGGCGCGGAGCGGTCGGAGGCGCTGAAGATCGCCGCGGATTACACTGCCCTGACCATCGCGGAAACGCTGAAAAACCCGGAAAATCCCTGGTACGGCGTGGACTTTGAGGAAACCATCCCTGCCCTGCTCCGTATGCTGGAGCAGATCAGGCGATAACCGGATCATGCCGTTTCATTATAAAAAGCCGCTTTTCGCGGCATGACCCTTTCGGCAGCATTCCGCTGTCCGATACGTCTTTACAGAGAAAGGAAGATGCCTGTGGACATTCGTTTTTCGCCGGTTTCAGGACTGAGCCACGCGGCGCTCCGCGTGCGCAGCCTGGATGACAGCGTCCGGTTTTACACGGAAATCCTCGGTATGCGGGAAGCTTTCCGCATGTTCCGGGAGGACGGCACCCCGTCCACGGTTTATCTGTTCATTGCTCCCGGGCAGTACCTGGAGCTTTTCGCGGGCGGCACGGAAGAAAAGGCCTCCGGCCGGAACACGGTCGGTTTCTGCCATCTTTGCCTCATGGCAAAGGACGTCCGGCAGTCCTATGAGGCGGTCCGGCAGGCCGGCGGCCCGCTGGATTCCGAAATCCGCAGGGGCAAATCCAACTGCCTGATGTTCTGGACGCACGATCCGGACGGAACGGAAATCGAAGTCATGGAAATGCCCCCGGAATCCCTTCAGGCGCAGGCGGACCGGAGATTCGCCGCAATGGAAAAAACCCCGGAATAAAAGGCAGGCGTTTTTCTTTTGCTGCTCCTTGCCGGACGCGGACAGGCTTCCGGAATCCGAAAAGCCCGGCCGTCTGTTTATTTGAAGCATTTTCCGCAGGGCTCGTATCCGTTTTCAATCGCTTCCAGGAGGTCCAGTTCAACCGGAGAACGCATTTTCGAACAGTTTGGATTGCTGTGGTATTTCTTTCCGCCTTTGGTAATCCAGACTGTTCTCCCTTCGCCTGCTTCGCCGGAGGCTTCCGCCGCGGCGGAAACCTGCAGATACGCATTCCCCCGCACTTGCCCGATTTTGCTGACCGTTTTCTTGTCCCATCTGTTGTAGAGGTTAATCACTTCCCCGACCTTTACCGCCATATTGATATTCTGTGTGGACGCGTACGTCGCGGTGGTTACGCCGATGATTTCCCCTTCATCGTTGAACAGGGCTCCTCCGCTGCTTCCGGAGGAAATCGGCGCCGTAAACTGGATCCAGTCCTTTCCCTCTCTTGTATAGAAAGCGCTGATATTCCCCTTGGAAACCGTATTCATCAGTCCGGCCGGACTGCCGATGGCGACGACAGTCTGAGATCTTTTCAGGTTCCCGTCCGTATCCAGCGGAAGGGGTTCCGCGCCGGAACCGCTGTCAAACCGGAGAATTGCCAGGTCCTTCTTTTTATCCACGCAGCAGGCAAGCGTTACAAGGCTTCTCTCCTTGTCGTCGCTGACCGCGACGACGTACGCTCCGCCTTCAATCACATGGTAATTCGTAATCAGCAGGGATGAATCAAAAGCAACAAAGCCGCTTCCCACAGCAATCTGCCGGTTGTCTCCGGAATAGACCTCCAGCATAAAAACTGAATCCGCCGCTTTCTCAATCGCGTCCGCGTCCCCGGAGAAAGAATATTCCGCCAGGGCGGCTGTCCTGAAAACAGGCATGCATGCCAGAAGCAGCAATATGCATACAATCCGCAGTGAAAAGAGCATAAACCTCTTCATCCTCATCACCCTTTTGCATTTTTAGGTTCAGGCGGCGTTCCTGTATCATTTCACATTCTGATAATAGCATACAACAAGGGATCTGTGCAAAAGAAACAGTTTTTCATCTGTCCTTTTTAAAGGCAGCCAAAGGCCGGAAAAAGCAGTGCGCCTGCTTTCCGGAAAACCGGAATAATTCTACTTGTATTCCGGCAGGACAGTGGAATATAATATATAAAAGCCTTTAACAGACCGTTCAGCCTGCGAATGAGGAAAATAATTTTTCAGAAATCGCTGCCACCCTCTTCCCGAATTGCGTATATAAGTATGAGCGGCCGCAAGAACGGCCCGGAAATAAAAGAAAGAAAAAATGATTGAACATCATGAGGAGGAAACCACAATGAAGAAAATGATCGCCGCACTGCTGACCCTGTCCCTGGTATTTGCCGTCGCGATGACCGCCCTGGCGGAGGAACCTGTTAAATGGACGTTCATGAACGGGATTGAATTCGACATGGATATGGACCAGGTAATGGAGCTGGCCGCCCTGCCGAATCCCGAAATCGAAAGCCAAAAGATGCGCGGGCCCACCGAGTTCTATGAACTCGAGTATGACAAGGTCACCGATGCCGAAGGCCTGACCGCTGAACTGAAGTTCTTCTTCGTCGGAAACGGCCTCGTGGCCTTCCATGCCGACTGTGTGGACGGAACCGGTTACGACGCAGTCAGGGAAAACCTTGTGCGCGTCTATGGCGAAGCGGTCCCCTTCGACGCGGCGAAGATCGGCAACGCCCGGTTTGTGATCGATGACGACGGCGAGCTGGAAGACTGCAGGGAAATGATTGAAGCCGACGGCCTGACGATCGTCCTGGAGCAGGACCGTGACGGCGACGTCGATGTGACCTTCCTGGATATGACCGCAGCCTACATCAATAACTGACAGGATCTGTTAACGGATGCAGCGCAGGGAACCGCGAAAAGCGGTTCCTTTTTTTGCTGTTATGAAAAAACGCAGGCACAGGATTGCCTGGGGTTCCTTCTTTTTGCTATAATCCTGTGGAACCGGCGCCGGAATAGCCTCCGGGTTATGCCGGAAATGCAAAAAAGGCAAACGGAGAATCCGCGTATGATTTTCAAAAAACGGCTGGCCCGCTGTATTGTCCGGGCCAGGGTTTTCCTTCTTGCGGCAATCCTGCTGCTGGCCGTATGGAGTGTTTTCCAGATCGGCCGGACTGTGATCAATTATGATCTGACCCGCTATCTTTCCGACGACACTATGACAAAGAAAGCGCTTGCGGTGATGGAAGAGGAATTCGGCGCTTCCGAGCAGCTCCGGCTTCTTTTTGAGAACCGGGACGACGAATCCCTCCGGGCCATCCTCAGCCGGCTGGGGGAAGTCCCGGAAATTCTCGCCGTGCAGTACAATCCGGAAACAGACCGGAAGGAAGTGAACGGCGACGTGCTGCAGCTGATTACGGTGACCACGGAGGAAAGCAGCGCCTCCGCGCTGGTCCCTGTTCTCCGGGGGATGTTTCCGGATGCCGGGAGCTACATCGTGGACGGGAACGCCGCCCGGCAGCTGGACGTCCAGAAAAGCGTCGGCGCAGAAATCCCGGGCATCATGCTGATCGCTGTGGGCGTGGTGTTCGCCGTACTGCTGCTGACCAGCCATTCCTGGCTGGAGCCCCCGCTGCTCCTGATGGTTTTCACCGTCTCAATTCTCATCAATATGGGAACCAATTTCCTCTTCTGGGATGTTTCTTTTATCACCTTCGCCGTCTGCGCGATCCTGCAGCTGGCCCTGTCCATCGACTATGCCATTATGCTGCTGCATACCTGGAACCGGTTCTGCGACGCCGGGCTCAGGCCCGAAGAAGCCATGGAGGAAGCGCTTGCCCAATGCTTCATGCGGATTTCCTCCAGTGCGCTGACCACGGTTGCCGGCCTGCTTTCCCTGCTGTTCATGAGCTTCACCATCGGGTTCGATATCGGCCTGGTGTTGAGCAAGGGAATCCTGATCAGCATGCTCTGCGTTTTCCTGCTGATGCCCGCCGTCACCCTCCTGCTGAAAACGCCGCTCAGGAAAACCCGGCACAGGCCGCTGAATTTCGGCGGTGCCCGGCTCGGGAGCTTCATTTTCCGCCGGAGAAAGCCCGTCGCGCTGCTGCTGGCCGCGGTCGTCCTGGCCGGCGCATTCTTTGCTTTCCGGAATGAATACAGCTTTACCGAACCCAACCCTGCGGAAAACACGGATTCCGGCAGGATCTCCGCGGTTTACGGAACTTCCAATCCTATGGCGCTCCTGATCCCCGGAGATGAGACAGATGAGGATTATGAACTCCAGCGCGCGCTGGTGCGGGAACTGGACGCGCTGGAACGCAAGGACGGTTCTCCCCTGCTCCGGAATATCACCGCCATGGTGACGACCGGGGAAGCCGCCCTGAAGGAGTATACCGCGGACGAAGTCGCGGAGATGACCGGCATCAGTCCGTCCATAGTATCCCTGTTCTTTACTGTGAACAGTTTCGGGGAAACCGTGCGCGCGGATCGGCTGTTGGCCGCCGCGGACGCGTTTGCCGGCGGCAGCGAACAGGTCGCGGCCCTGCAGGCGCAGCTTGGTACAGCCCGGAAGGCATTCATCGGAAAACGGTATCACCGGATCCTGCTGGAGCCGTCGTTCCAGGCGTCGGACAGCGATTTTGCCGGCTGTATGGACGCTGTGCTGGATACCGTGAAGCGGCATTATGCCGGGGATTACTATATCACCGGCGGTCCGATGTCCGTCTATGATATCGGAAATGCCTTCCGCAGCGACCTGACGGTTGTCAATCTGATCACGCTCTTCGCGATCCTGCTGATTGTCATCCTGAGTTTCCGGTCCTTCCTGATGCCGGTGCTGCTGGTTTTCATCATTGAAGGCGCCATCTGGATTACCATGGGGATCAGCAGGATTGCCGGCGAACCGATTTTCTTTATTTCCTACCTGATCTGCCTGTCCCTTCAGATGGGCGCCACGATCGATTACGGAATCCTCGTCTGCGACCAGTACCGGATCTGCCGCGCCAAAGGCCTCCCGGTACAGGAAGCCCTTCGGGAAACCATGCAGACGGCTCTTCCCACCGTCCTCACCTCCGGAATCATCCTGATCACCGCCGGGTTCATTATCGGAAAGCAGTGCAGTATCTATTACATTTCCAGTATCGGGCTGCTGATTTCCCGCGGAGCGCTGATGTCCGTGCTGCTGGTCCTGACGCTGCTTCCGGCCCTCCTCGCCCTGGCCGACAGGGTGATCAGCCGTTCCGCGTCGGAAAAAAGCCCGGATCAAACGCAGGATCCTGCGCGTCCTGCTGCCGGAAATGAAAAAGCCGGGCATCCCTCGTGCTGATCCGGAACCGGCCGCAAACCGGAACATGTTAACCCGGGACCGCATGACGCGGTCCTTTTTGTATTCCGGGAAAACAGCAGCATTCTTCTCCGGTGGAATAAAACGCTTTAGGCACGCTTTAGGAACCGGGAGATAATGAAGACCGCGGGGAAACCCGAAAAATATACCCGAAGGAGGAAAAAAGAAAATGAAAATCATGAAAACACTGATCATTGGCGCGATATGCCTCAGCCTGACGGTTCCCGCCGCATTGGCGGAAGACGCAGCAGGCGAGGTGGACGCCGCGACTTCCGCTACGCAGCAGCAGGGCAGTACGGGCCGAGGCGGCAAGCAGCCGTCCGATGCAGGCGCCGCGGACCAGGTGCCGGAGAATAAAGGGCACAATCCCGGAAAAAACAGTCAGCTTCGCCAGAAACCCGACAGGAACGGGCAGGCGCCGGATCAGGGCGCGCAGGCCCCCGGCCAGGATTCACAGGTGTCCGATGCGGGTGCTCCTGATCCGGGCACAGAAGGGCAGCGGAAACACTCCGGAGGAAAAAACGGCAGAAAAGTTCTGCCCGGCCGGCAGGAAGAAAACCGGAACACTGACCCGCAAAACGGGGCCAGCTCGCCTGCCCTGCCTGAAGATTCCGGAAACGGAACGGCAGCCATACCGGAAAACGCTGATGCGGTTTTTGAAATGATCCGGGCAATGGAAGCAAAAATCAAAGAACTGAAAAGCCTGCTGGAAACCCTGAACGGCAGCGGTGTCGCCGAATAACTTATCCCGATTCTTTTGTGCAGGACAATTCCCTTCCGGGATGGAATAAAAGAATCAGTCATTAAAAGGCCGCCATTGCGCTGCCGGAACGGAGGAGGCCGCCATGGAACTGAAAAAGGTCCACGTCAAAGAGGATGAATACTGGTGGCAGTGCACTGTGGATGAAGAATTTGTCCGGGGTTCCTGCCGTTTTGCGCTCATTGTGGGCGGCGTCGTCTGCGCCGTCGTAATGCTGCTGGCCTTCATTGTTTCTTCAGATACGCAGACCCGGCTGATCTTCCTTGCGTCCTGCGGCGGTATCATGCTGCTTGTCCTGATGGTCTGCGGCATCCTGTGGCTCCGCAGAGACAGTTTCAGGCAGCTGTATGAACTGAAGGAGGATTTTGTCAGATACGGGGACAGCAGCAAAAGCCAGACATCTGTCTTCTTTAAGGATGTGCTGCGCACGGAAGCGGAAGGCAATAAAATCCGGCTCTTCACAGGTCGCAGGAAGTATCTGGTATATGTTCCGGAAGAGGACTGTGATGCGGTCAGGGATCTGATCCTTGCCCGGGTTGAAGAACAGTCAAAATTCCATTGAGGTTTTTCACGGCCGGCTCCGTCCGAAATGGGCGGAGCCGGTTTTTCTGCATTTGCTTCCTGATTCCGCTGCCGTCTTCCCCTGCGGCGGAAACAAAGCCAGGCAAAGCAAGGCCATAACCTGCGGGATTCCGGACACAGTTCCTGCAGTCTATGCCCTTTTTGATTCCGGAACACATCCTCATGAATCGGATAATTGGATTATTCTTTTTTTCCCTCCTTTGAGAACAGCAGCAATCCCACCATGACTCCCGCAATCGCGCCGCCCAGATGGCCCTGCCAGCTGACGCCGTAAGCAAACGAATATACCGCATTGCCGGCGACCGCGAAAAGGGCGTAAAGCAGGTAAAGGAATTCCCTTCTGGTTTTCAGGCAGTATACCAGGTTCGCAGTCATGAGCCCCCAGATGGCTCCGCTCGCGCCGATATGCAGCGCGGATCCGCCGATAAAATTGATCAGCAGTGCCGATCCGAGTATCGACGCAATGTAAATCAGCAGGTACTTTCCTCTTCCGATCCTGTTCTCAAATATGAAACCGTAGATGACAAGCGCGTACATGTTGCTGGCCAGGTGAAGCAGGCTCACATGCAGGAAACTGCTTGCCAGAAAACGTATCCATTCCCCTTTCTGAAGCGCTCCTGTCATCATTCCGTATCGGGCGAGTATTGCCGCTTCGCCGCCGGACAGTTTATACAGTCCGATCGCGGTATTAAGCAGGATCAGGACAAGCGAAACCCACGGGATCGGAATGACGATTTTCCCGTCCCGAATGTTCACGGCTCCCTCCCGTTTTTGCTTCGATGCCCCTGCGAAGTGCCCCGTGCGCCGCTGACAGTATGAACAGATTTTTGTTCCCTTCTTCAAAGGCATTCCGCATTTTTTGCATGTAATGATAATATTCCTGTCCATCAGGCGTCACCCCCCGTATCTGTTTTGCCGGTTTCATCCGCCTGCTTATATCGGGTATTCCATAATTATGCCGGTAACGAATCCCATGTCAGGAGAAACCGGCAAGGCAGCAGCTTGAATACACGCGATTCCGCTGCCACCTTCCCCTGCTGCTGCGTATCAACAGGCGACAGGACAAAATCAATGTCCTGCAAACCCCGTAAAAGAGTCGCCGGTCAGACATAACGGAAGGATATGCCGGGGCCGGTCGCCGTGCGGAGGAAACAGCAAAGGATGACTGAACACACAGGTACCGGTCGCAGCCATTGCACACGGAATGACAAAATACGAAGAAATCTCCTTCGGGATACTCCTCCTTCAATCCGGGTTTCAGGGACCCGGATTGTTTTTTGTATTCCGCGTTCCTGCCGTTTATTCGGATACCGCGACGATTCTGGTATATCCAAGTTCCTCCAGGTTGTACTCATGGGAGGACTCGTAGGGAGCAAGGCCTTCGGTGGCATTGTATTTCCGGTTCCTGTTCAGCACCACCGTCCCGTCGTTTGCCTCGTCTGCTTCGTAGAAAAAGCTCTCTGTTCCGCTGAACTCGTAGGTGCCGGTGCTGAAGAGCACAATCGCGTCGTCCGCAACGGCATACTGGCGGAACGTCCCGTCCGCAAAATAAACCCACCAGGTATCCAGCATTTCCGCATCTCCGTCTGCTTCCGTATAAGGCTGGATATCGCACCCGTAATAAACCGCCCTCACAGAGCTCTCTTCATTGCCGGATACATAGATCGGTTCAAACCCAAGCGTTCCCAGGTCGTAAGCATGTTCCGACGAGTAATCCGCAAGGCCCTTCCCTTCCTGGTATTTCTGTGTTCTGCGGAGGATGATCCGGCCGTTGTCTGTTTTGTCTTCTTCACAGATAAAATCAGCGTCCCCGGTGAATTCATACGTACCCGTACTGAACAGAACCACCCGGCCGTCAGTTTCCGCGAACTGTTCAAAAGAGAAGTCGGAATAATAAATCCAGATCGTGTCCGCCATTTCCGGGTCACCGTCCGCTTCAATAACCGGCTGCTTGTCGTTCCCGGCAAACAGGGCTTCCACACGGACGCCCTTCTTCACCGGAAAAACACCGCCCTCAGCCGATACGTCAATTGCCGGCATGCATACAGCCGCCAGGATCAGAATAAAGAATATCCGTTTTTTCATTTTCAAACCTCCCCCGGCACAGCGCCGGATCCATTCATATTTTTATGATTCCCCGCAGCGGGAAAAAGTACCTGCCGAAAAAAAGAAAGAAATTTTTCCTGCGCTGCTGCCATCCTTCTCCTTTGCCTCGTATGAACTGGTGTCAGCGGTGAAAAACCAGCTGGCGCACAATAAAGAAGCAGACGCCCGAGGGCGATGAAAGGAAGGAATTGTCATGAAGAAACTGATCAGCGCCATTTTGATCCTGGTTACGGTATTTGCCCTGATGGCCCCGGCTCTCGCCGATAACGCCACCGGCTTCGGAATTGATATGTGGGTGAACTGCGCCGACGGTTACCGGCTGAACGTCCGCGAGGAGCCTTCTGTCAGCAGCACGCGCATTGCGAAGTTTGACTGCGGAACCAAGGTAACGGTCCTGTCGGACTGCGGCAACGGATGGGTGTACGTCACCAACGGCAGAACCACCGGGTATGTCATGCGCAAGTTCCTGCAGGACACCAAACCCGGCAAGTATGAAATCACCGAACGGGACGACCACTTTGTCGCGGTGTCTCCCTACTTCGTCTTCGCGAAGGCGCTGAACAGCAAAACCGAGAACAGCGTCGGCCTGCGCGTGAAACCCAACAAGACCTCCCAGGCGATCCGCCGCCTGACAGCCGGCGATGAACTCCAGGTGGTCGCCCGCGGCCAGGTCTGGAGCAAGGTCGTGGATCCTGCTACCGGAAAAACCGGCTATGTGGCGAACGATTACGTCTCCGCCATCTGATTCCCCGCCTTCAGCAAACCGGGCTTCAAAGCCCGGTTTTTTTATGGTATCATACATCAGGAAGATCAAAATCCATCCTGCGAAAGGAAGAACCATCCATGAAAGAAAAGAAAGACGTTATTCTCCTGGTTTCCGTACTCCTCTGCGGGCTCTCCCTTCTGTGCGTTATCATCGGAATGGCCGCGCATCTTTCGGACACCATGATCTGGATCTGCGGTATTGTTATGCTGGCGTCCATGCTGGCTGTGGTATACCGGGTCTCCAAATTCATGAAAGGCAAAAAATGACCGCGGCGGATTGATCCCGGCCGCGGAGAAACGAAACGGGTTCCGCGTGTTTTCAGGCAAGGAGGCGTTCTGTATGAAACGGTTTTTGGCTTTTGTGCTGGCTGTGATTCTCCTGGCAGCCGCGGCGTCCGCCCAGGCGGAAGCATTCTCGGCGTCGACCGCTCAGGAAGCGCGGACCAAAGCGCTGGAAGCTTTCGACGTATGCGCGCTTTCCATGGAATATCCGGACGCGGGCGCCCAGCAGGGCCATCTGATCCGCTGGAACGAGGGCATACGGATTTATATCCACGGAAGCCCTGCCCGGAAAGACCTGGAAATGATCGACAAAATGCTGCTGAACCTGGCGCTCCGTGTGCCGGACCTGCCGAATATCACACTGGTGTCCAGCCAGGAAAGATCCAATGTGCAGTTCTATTTTGTCCCCCTAAATCAGCTCAAAGACTACATGCCCAACTATGTGGAAGGAAACTGGGGATACTTCCATCTGAACTACAACAACTGGATGATCCGGGAAGCCCAGGTCGGAATCGCCACGGACGTCACCGACCAGGAAGCCCGCAACCACCTGATCCAGGAGGAATTCACCGGAGCCCTGGGCCTGCTCAACGACCACTACCTGTACAGCGACAGCATCCTGTACCAGCCCTGGACCACGGTGCAGCAGCCCTCAGAGGTGGACTGGCTGATGCTGAACATCCTGTACAGCCCGCTGCTGTCCCCCGGCATGGAAAAGAATAAAATCCACAGCGTTCTCACGGAAGCCTGGTCCAGATAACCGCTGTTCCCTTTCTTCCTGATATGAAAAAAATCCGGCGCTCCGGAATACCGCATACACCATGCGGCATTCCGGAGCGCCGGCGTCTTTAACGGGTGGACGTACAGTCCTGCCCTTTTTCGATGGCGGCAATCCGCTCGCTGAGCGGAGGATGGGAATAGGTCAGTTTCACCAGCAGCGGGCTGGGAGACAAATCTGCGAGGTTTTCCCTGGCCAGCTTTTTCAGGCCGGATATCAGGGCGTCCCCGAATCCCTCCTTTACCGCCTGCGCGTCGGCGCGGAATTCAGCCCGGCGGGAGAAATAACTGACCACTATGCTGAAGAGCGGAGCGATCAGCGCGAATTCCACGCTCATGATCAGGATCATGGCAAACCCGTAGTTCAGTTCCCCGAAGCCGAAGGACGGATAAATGCCGCCGCTGCTCAGGGTCAGCCAGGCCAGCACGCCGAGAAAGAGCATCTGCAGGAAGGTGAAGCACTGGTTCCGCAGGGTGTCGTGATGCAGCCCGTGGCCCATTTCGTGGGCAAAGACTGCGCAGATTTCATCCGGCGTCATCTGGCTGAGCAGGGTGTCGTACAGGACAATGGTCTTCATCTTTCCAAAGCCGGTGAAGTATGCATTCGACTTGGTTGTGCGCCTTGAAGCATCCATGACCTTGATTGCACGAACCTTGTAACCATGTCTGTTCAGTAGCTCAGTGCCCTTGTCCTTCAA
>JAEEGL014503994.1_pt1 | contig 16441 bp, 5 predicted proteins | sample 9134231 | NCBI WGS metagenome assembly JAEEGL01 (sample SAMN16246548, study PRJNA631951) | gut metagenome | biome: gut microbiome; feature: rumen; material: fiber-attached | host: Bos | place: Iran: Karaj | collected 2018-10
CCGCTCGGTATTCACCAATGATGTGATTATGTCCACACGCTTCCAAAATTACAAAGGCGCGTGGTACACCGGCTTGGGCAACGCTTTCCCAAAGCACTCCAAGCCCGTGATTATCAAAACCACCGACGGCATCCACTTTGAGGTGGTGATGGTGTGCAAGGAGTTCAACTTCGGCACCTGCGAGGTGGCCGTAGCCATCTGGCACGACGAGTTTTACGTGCTGGAACGCAACAGTGGTGTGGAACGTGGTGGCCGAGGCACGTTTTTGGCCAAATACGACGCGCAGGGACGCTGTTTGGTACCACCCGTCTATTTGACCGAATCACAAGTAAAACCCGCTCTAATCGTCCATAAAGGCCGTTTATACGCCTTCTACAATGCCAACCCATCTCTATACACCGATTGGGGACTCGTTTCGCGCAGCCGCCTGCGTATAGCCCGCATCGGCCGCCAGTGCCAGTTGCGGAAGACATGGGATATCACCAGTCCCTACGGCATTCACTATGTTTACCCCGTAGAAATTGACGGCAACCTCTACATCACCTTCTCCGAAGACCGCCGCCAACTCAACATCGAGATGACGCGCAGCGACATCGGGTTTATCAAGGTGATGTAAGCAATTTACAATTTATAATTTACAATTTATAATTGATAATCAGATATTTGAAAGGATTCGATTTCAAATTCCTTGCGTTAGGGATGTTTGTTTTTACAATTATTTTTCAATAAATTATATTTTTATTAAAATTATTCATTTTTTTGCAATGATAAAAATAAAAAATTCACTATTATAGTGAACTATTGAAAAAGATTTGTATTTTTGCAGCGTAATATGACGATACAATTTGACAAGGAATATCTGTCAGAACTCTATTACAATGGAAAATGTTCCGATAAAAAGCATCGTTTTCAACCGAGTGTGGTAAGGAATTATGTGAAGAGGATCATCACATTGGCAGACGCTCCTAACATTGAAGCCCTATATGTCTTAAATTCACTGAATTATGAAGTTTTGTCAGGAAATAAAAAAGGAATATCATCCATACGGATTGATAAAAAGTACAGACTGGAATTTTTAATAGAGGAAAAAAGAGACCCCATCATTACAATTTGTAACATATTGGAAATCACGAAACACTATAGATAAGGATATTATGAGCAATCTCGGTTTTTCATACACAGCCATCCATCCGGGTGAAATTTTGAAAGAGGAACTAAAATCCAGGAACATTTCTCAAAAGAATTTTGCGAGGACCATTGCCATCTCTTACACCATGTTGAACGAGATACTTAATGGGAAGCGGAATATCACAACAGATTTTGCGCTATTAGTGGAAGCTGCATTGGGTACACCTGCTGAACATTGGTTAAATATGCAGGCACGATATAACCTACAAACCGCACGAACAAAAGAAACAGTCAAAACAAGATTTGATTCTATCCGTAACATTAGTCCATGGATAACAACAACCCATTTAGCGGCTACTATCTGACATAACATTCTTTTTCTCCGTCCCGAAAACGCTCCCAGCCCGCACACATGCACAAAAAAAAGCAGAGCCGACGGCTCTGCTTTTATCGTATAATCAAAAGGAAGTGTTAGTTACGAACGCAACGGATAGAATAAGCGGGTGATGAACCTTCATTTGCAGTTTGTTCAACGATAGTAGAACTGGTGTAATCCAGGTTCATATACTTTTGGGCAGTGGAAGTCCAGTAGTTAGCTTGTTTTCCAACGCTATCCATGCCACCGTTATACCAATGTCCTACAGGCACTGCATTGAAACCGGTGCGGTTATTAAAATCATATCTATATAAAGTTCTAGGATCAGTCGGAGTATTATAAACAATATACGAGTCAGTATTGCCTATCGAACAGGCATCTGCTGATTCATACGGCCAATCAGTAGCTTTAGAAGCCAATGACTTAGCAATAGAATTTTCATCCGACCCTTCACAACGATAAGGATAGTGGCTTTCAAATGACGGGGAATGCGGATCATAGGTATTACTCAGATATTCGGTGAGCTTTGTCCATTCAGTGGCACTCGGCACATGCCAACCATCGGGGCAAATAGCCGCAGTATTGCTCGTTGCCAACCAATCGTACACATAACCTTTAACTGCCACATTATCGGTAGCATGATAATTAGCCGCATCAATGTCGGTACCATCATCGAATTTAGTTGTTCGCAAATTCTCACGCATCCAGCATTGTTCACCAATTTGAACTACATCGTACTCATTACCGCTCTTGTCGGTCAACTTATTGATATATGTTCCACTGTAAGAAGCTGAATAAGCAGTCTCATTGGCAGTATTAATGGAAGTTACCGTACAGATGGGGCTGGCAGGGATAACATGAAGTCCTCTGTCTGGGTCGGCAGGATACAATGCGGCTAATTCAGGAGCGGTATAACTTGATTGATTTGCACCATCGCCATACCAATCACCATTGCAATTGGTGTAAACATGAATGAAATACTCACCCACAGGCAAAACTTCCGAGGGGCCTCTCCAACTTCCCATATATTGACCTGCTCTTGTTTTCCATGCAAGACTGTCTACCTTCACATTTTCAATACGAATACTAGCGAAACTTGGACTATTTCCGTAATTAGAAGAATAGCCAAAATAACCACCATGAATGCCTAATGAAACCAATTGTGTTACTGTAACCTCATCACTATAGGCAGTACCAGCACTATTGGTAGCGTAAGCTCGCACAAAATATTTAACACAAGTATCCAAACCGCTGATGGGAGCCCAGAATGCATTGATATTAAATGTATCCATTTCGAAAGTGGAAACTGCATGAGCGGATGAAACTGTTGGCCCTGAGGTTTGTGACCAGCAAAAACCTTTTTCAGTGATTGTAGCGCCACCATCATCTATAATTCCACCCAGTGCACTACCAGCTGCTGCTGATAAGATTTTAACAGTGGGCAGAGAGGCAGCGCCACCACGCACGCAGCGGACAGACATACCATCATTCTTAGAACTTAAAGCAGTAACAACTTGTGAAACTTCATAATTAACACCATTAAAATATGCATAACTATCGGCATCGTCTGATTCAGTCGAACTGCTCCAGAAATAAGCACTATATCCAAAATCGCCTCTTGATCCATTATCACCAGCTGGCATAGCCGAAAAACCTGTATAGTTATTTTGAAGGAGCGAATTGCCTATACCACAAGTTGCTGTGCCTGTTTGCCAACCCGTAGTAGAAGCTAAAGATTTGGCAATATCCGTTTCTGCTTCTGTATCAGAACAACGATAATAATATTTATTATTGTCACGAAGCCTTTTAGCTCCACTAACAAAGCTTGTAAGTTGAGTCCATTCAGCACGACTAGGAACATGCCATCCTTCAGGACAAACACCTTGTACGCCGCTAGGATTAGCATTGCTATTAGCTGCACCACGCATAGCAGCAGACCAACTATAGAGCGAACCATAGACAGCAACATTATTGGTATCATTGTCGGGGTAATAACGATCCGTGCCCAAAACAATGGGGGTGCCATCAGCATACTTCGTAGTACGCAAGTTTTCGCGCATCCAGCATTGTTCTCCAATTTGTACCACATTGTATTCATTACCACTCTTATCGGTCAGTTTATTGATATAAGTACCTGAATAGGTTGTGCTGTAGGCTGTTTCGTTATCTCCAACTGTACTTACCTGACATATCGGACTAGCAGGAATATAATATTCTGGAGATGGTTTATACATGTCTGCATATTCCTCATCGACATAAAATGCTGTATTTTCTCCATCATACTTATTCAACTCATAATAAACTCCATCACATTCATGATAAAAAGTAGCATCATAAACTCCTACAGGAAGAACGGGGGTAATTGGACCATTGCCCACTTCGTTGCCCGTTGAATTTTTCCATACTACTTTATCAACGTTTTCATGTGGTGTAATAGCAATTTGACCGAAGTGTTCTGAATTACCCAATTGTTCACGACCAGTGTTATAACCCTCTATAGTTGTTTCAATTACTCCTGAAGGCAACATTGCTTTTACCTTAACTTCATTACTATAGCCTGTACCAGCATTATTAGTGGCATAAACACGTACATAATAATCTTTACAATCAACCAAGGTGCCAGTTGAAGAAGAAACGAAATATGTTTCTTGAGAGATAAAACTTGAAGCATGATCGCTGCCTTCTATTGTAAGTCCTGGCTCTTCTCCCCAGCAAATACCGGTTGAAGTAATATCCGCACCACCATCATCAACAACTAATCCTTCAGCTATGATTTGAATATCAGTTGTTGAGAAAGCATTAGGTCCTGCCGATATTAAAGTTACCGTAGGAGGAACTGCCGCCGTCGTTGCAATAAAGCTTACCGTGTCACCATAGAACGTACCCAAGGCGTTGGTAGCGTAGGCGCGCACATAGTACTTAGCACCTGCTTCCAGACCAGTAAGAGTGCTGCTGAAGGCACCCAAACCTGTACCATCGGTGGTTTTACTATCGTTAACAGTGGGGAACTTGTCATAAAAACCATTATTATCCTTCTTCCAGCAAACACCACGTGCAGTGACAGTTGAGCCTCCGTCAGCAGTTACATTACCGCCACTCGTTGCTGTAGTGCCTGTAACATCACTTACTGCAGATGTAGTAACTGAAGGTGTGTTGTTACCTGCACCACGCACACAGCGAACACCCATGAAACCAACTTTAGCACAGGTATTTTGACTATAATTGTCATTTGTAGAAAATGCAGCCACTAAGAACAATTCCTTACCGATTAAATTAGGGCCACTACTACCTCCATTATTATCGTATTTATCAGGATTGGGACTTGTAGTCCAATAACCAGAAACAAGACCTTCTGCCAAAGGAAATTCGGCGGCAATACCTGATGCAGACAAAGATAATCCTGTGGCATTATTGGTGCTTAAATCTGTTCCGATCGAACAAGCAGTGAACGCTTCATCTGATTCATCATACAACCAACCTGTATTTGATGCCAAGGCTTTACCCAGCTTGGAAGCATCGCCTTCACAAGCATATTCCTCTTGTGCACCCACATAGATAGAAAGTGCATTCACTTCGGTCATACTCGGCACATGCCAACCATCGGGACATATACCTTGAACACCAGAAGGATTGGCATCACTGCCTTCAAAATTCATTTTCAATGCTGCAAAACCATTGTATAACAATTCTGGAGAATCAATTAATTGAATATGATTGTCAACGTATGTAAAATGGTTGACGTAATGCGGCACATGTTCTGAGGTCGCATTATCAGAGTAAGCAGAAGTGATTGCAACGCCATCAGCATAACGCTTGGTCCTCATATCTTCCTTCAACCAACACTGTGTCCCAACCTGAACAACCTGGTATTCATTACCATCAACATCGGTGAGTTTGTTGATATAAGTACCTGAATAGGAAGGCGTGAAAGCACCCTCATTGGCACCCACAGCATCAGCAGTACAGATGGGGCTTGAAAGAATTTCAATACCCGAAATGGTCGTGGAAATACACGGAGTAGTAATATCCACAGAGTAGGTTCCAACAGGTAAGATGTCCGTCTTGGTAGTCCATGTGCCAATCACCTCGTCGCCTTTTCTCCAAGTAGCACTGGTAACATCTGCAGTATTGATGGTTACACGACCAAAGTCAGGACTATTACCCATATTCACGGTATAGTCTATCTCAACAGTGTGCGTATACACAATCGTGTCACCGTAGAAAGTACCCAAAGCATTGGTAGCGTATGCACGGATGTAATAGGTCGTACCTGCTACCAAATCAGTTATCTCACTGGTAAACTCTCCTGTTCCTGTACCATCGGTCGTATGGTTGTGATTAATATCAAGAACATTAAGTGCAGTACCCCAGCAAACGCCACGAGCCGTCACATCAGAACCACCGTCAGCAATAACATTACCACCGCAAATAATTGATGTACAATTAGTATCACTAATTGCTGCTGTAGTAACAGACGGTGTGTTGTTGCCTGCACCACGTACGCAGCGAACAGACCAATACCCTTCTTTATACGAACCTGATTCTGCAGAACTTATTGTTTCGCCAAAGCCGTACCAATTCAATGCAACAGCTGAATAATCATTTGAACTTGAAGTAGTCCATAAAACGGCCGCCAAACCAAATGAAGAAAGACCTGGTTGCAAATCATAATTATACGTCGTTCCTCTACATATACCGGCGGCTGTCATCGAAAATCCAGTAGCGTTGTTGGTTGTCAAGTCGTATGAGACCATACATTCACTCAATTCACCTTCCATACCTGCCTGTGCTGCTATTGCTTCCAGAGTCGTTTTATCCAACCAACCAGTATTGCCCGACAAGGCCTTGGCAATCTTGGTGGCATCATCACCACACCAGAATGACTCTTTACTACTTACATAATTAGAAAGAGTCGTAAATTCAGCTGCACTAGGCACATGCCAACCATCCGGGCAGATGCCTTGCACACCAGAGGGTTCAGCACCACTGGCATTAACATTATGCATGGCAGCATACCAGTTGTAAAGCAAACCGTATGTATCACTATTGGCAGCAATGCCATTAGGATAATCGTAATGAGGATAATCTGAAACCACATGCATATAACCAAGTGTATCGCCGCCAGCGTAAGTCTTCGACCTCATATTTTCTTTTGTCCAGCACTGGCTGCCAATTTGAACCACATTGTAGGTATGGTTCTCAACGTCTTTCAACTGACTGATTTGACCATTGCTGCCAGTTTCATTGCTATTCACAGACTCAACCGTACAAATGGGGCTCGAGAGGATTTCGAACGAAAGGGTTTTGTTGCAAGAAATACCTGTCAGCTCAACTGTATATTTGCCCACAGGCAGAATATCGGTCTTACCACTCACCCAAGTACCAATCTTCACATCGTTGGAATCTTTCCAAGAAGCGGAAGTGGCATTGGTGCTATTGATGGTTACACGACCAAAATCTGCACTGTTACCCATATTGATGGTATAGTCCATCGAGGTCTCACATTCAGGAGTAGTACCTGCACCGCGCACACAACGAACAGCTGCAGCCGTAGCTTTAGATGCACTAGCCTCAGTGCTTCCCCATCCATCATATCTCATACCCCATATGCAAACATTATTGTCTTGTTCTGGATATGCGGAAGTGGTGATGAACAGAGATTTGGTACCGAAGCCGCTAAAATTATTAGCTGGATCGGCATCCATAACACCTGCTGGCATAGCGGCAAAACCAACCGCATTGTTAGTTGCCTGTTCATTACCCACAGCACAATCAACCGTACTGCTGTTCCAGCCTGTAGAGGAGGCTAAGGCTTTCACTGTAATGCCATCATTTTCCGTATTACACGGGTATCTCCAATCTTCGAAGCCTATGGCATAACCTGTCAGCAGAATATACTCCGACATACTGGGCAAATGCCATCCGTCAGGACAAACACCTTGTATGCCACTTGAAGTCACATCGGTTCCAGAGGGATGCGGATAATCATCCGTAGCTGATGCTCCCTTCATTGCTGCAGGCCAGTTGTACAGGTAACCGTAAGTATCCACGTTGGAAGGATTCGCATCCGGATAATAGCGGCGCGTTGACGTAGCATAAGAACTTGAGGATGGTTCTAAAGCAATGTCAGTACCATCGGCATATTTTTCTGCGCGGAGGTTTTCTCTCGTCCAGCACTGGGTAAGAACCTGTACTACGTTGTACTCATTATTATCAATGTCGGTCAGTTTGCTGATGTATTTACCGCTACCCGTCTCATTCGAATTGATGGTATCGACCGTACAGATGGGGCTGGAGAGTATCATCACCATTTGAGTGGATGTATCACCACACTTGTTGGTCAACACAACAATATAAGGAGCTACGGGCAGCACATCGGTTTTGCCACTAGCCCATGTACCAATCTCCACACCGTTGGTATCTCTCCAAGAAACGCTCACTGCGTTGGTGCTATTAATAGTTACTCTACCAAAGTCATCACTATTACCCTTGTTAATGGTGTAGTCAAAAATAGCAGGATCGCAAATCTTTCCACGGATACAACGTACCGAGTAAGCATCGCTGCGCGGGTTATCAACGGAAGGAATATCAGCTTCCGGATTATCATAGTAGAATTTCATATTAATAGCGCCAGTTGTATTGGTGCCGAGAGCAAGCCATAAGAAGCCATTATTACCTAGCGGTTCGTAATGGGTTCCAGAACGATAACCAGCAGGCAACATTGCTGCACCTGTTGTATTGTTAGTCGTAAGATCGTTACCAACAGCACACTCTACACTACTGCTATTCCAATCTGTTGTGGTGGACAAAGCCTTAGCCATCCAATCCTCATCTCCACCGCAAATAAACTTCGAAATGTCGAAATCATCGCCCAGTTGGTCCATATCGGGGCCACCCAACAAATGCCAACCGTCGGGGCAAACACCTTGCACGGTTTTTGCGGGATCAAGATTGACTTGATTACACATAGCGGCAGGCCAGTTATAAAGAAGACCATATTTTGCCACATTGCCCTCATCGTTGGCAGGATACTCATAATAAGCAATATTATTGCTAACTTCCTTGTTTGCACCATGCTGGATGGCAGTACCATTGGAGAATGTTTTGGTTTTCAGGTTTTCTCTAATCCAGCAAATCTTACCCATTTGCAGTACATTGTACTCATTTTCATCAATATCCTTCATTTTGCTGATGAACTTGCCAGTGTAAGAAGGACTGTAAGAAGTGGGTTCGAAAGCGATTTCGTTATCCTCGTTAATCGACTCAACCGAACAGATGGGACTGACATCGAGACGAATACCTGTAATGGTTCTCGTTCCGCAATCACCCGTCAGTTCAACTGTATATTTGCCCACGGGCAGGATATCAGTCTTACCACTCACCCAAGTACCAATTACCACACCATTTGAATCTTTCCAAGAAGCGGAAGTAACATGACTGGTGCTGTTGATGGTCACCTTACCAAAGTCTTCACCCGTATTACCCATGTTGATGGTGTATGACATCTCAGGTCTGCAGATTTCACCGCGCACGCAGCGGATGGAAAGACCTTGTAAGTTGGATTCAAAACGATGTTTTACCAAGGTGTTTCCATGAGCAATAGCTATGCTACGTGTATGTTCATTATTTTGCAGATGCTCTTCATCCGTAAAATAGGAAGAGCTCCAATACTCGGCGTAGTCGCCAAACTCTTTGTAAGAACCGGTATATTCGCCACTGGGGAGTAATCCCAAACCTGTAAGGTTGTTGGTTGTAAGATCGTATCCTACAGCACATTCGCTCTTATCAGAAGGTGCCCAACCTGTTGTAGAGGACAACGCCTTGGAGTTATTCTCACTTTCCTCACAATAGAGTTCTTCATGAGCGCTTACAAACGCTGTAAGGGTTCTCCATTCGGCATCGCTTGGCACGTGCCATCCATCAGGACAAGCGCCCTGCAAGGTGTCCGGACTGAGATCTCCCTTTGTAGCAGCAGAAGCATTGTATAAATAACCATAATCTGCAACATTGGTCTCTTCTCCGCCAGGATAATAGCGGTAAGCCACGGTCGTACTGGGTTCAGTGCCCAATGCAATGTCTGTACCATCGGCAAACTTGGTCACACGGAGGTTTTCTCTTGTCCAGCACTGTCCGGCAATAGAAAGCACATTGTACGAATTGGTTTCAACGTCTGCCAACTTGGTAATAAGACCATTTTCACCTGTCTCGTTGCTATTGATGTTAGCCACTTTACAAATGGGGCTGGCCAAAACTTCAACGGTAACGGTATTGGTGGAGCATTCATCAGCTGACAATGTAACCGTGTAGGTGCCTGCGGGCAGAACATCGGTTGTTCCACTGAGCCAAGTGCCTACCGTATTACCATCGGCATCCTTCCAAGTAGCAGAGGTAGCGTTGGTGCTATTGATGGTAACTTTACCAAAGTCGGTTGAATTGGCTAAGTTAGCAGTAAGGTCCATAGAAAGTTCACAACCTTCGTTACGTACGCAACGAACAGAATATGAATAATTTTTCCATGTGGATAATTGAGATGCAATTTCAGGTGAAACTTGGAGGGCATAAACATTATCAGAACCACCTGTTCCCAATATTGTAGAGGAAAAAAAGGCTGCAATGGTTCCAAAATCCGGACGATTAGTACCAAAAGCACAACCAGCAGGAAGAGCAGAGAAACCTATTGCATTGTTCGGCATAACAGTTTGATCACCTGGATTAGTCCAGCCATCAGTTGTCACCAAGGCTTTACCAATATTTTGATATCCATAATCAGGGTCGTCTTTATGATTATCAACAAATGCTGTCAATTGCTCAAATTCGGCCTGACTTGGCAAATGCCAGCCATTAGGACAAACACCTTGTACACCACTGGGATTTGCATTGCTACTTGAAGCTCCATGCATTACCGCAGTCCAGTTATATAAATAACCATATGTCGGAACAATAGTCTCATCATTGTTAGGGTAATAACGATAAGGCTCACTTTGACTGCCATAAGGTCCCAAAGGCAAATCAATTCCATCAGCGTATGTTGTAGAACGCAAATTTTCTTTAATCCAGCATTGTTCACCTATCTGAACCACATTATAGGTGTTTTCTTCAATATCTTTCAGGGCATTTATATATTTGCCACTATAAGTTGGTGTGAAAGCGGTCTCATTCACATTAACAAGTTCGACAGCACAAATGGGGCTGGAAAGGATGTTTAACGAAATAGTATTAGTACCACAATCCTCCGAAGTCAGCTCTACGGTATAGGTGCCTACAGGCAGGACAGGGGTAGTGCCGCTAACCCATTCACCCACCGTTTGATTGCTGGAATTTTTCCACACGGCACTGGTGGCTGAGGTACTAACGATTGTTACCTTACCAAAATCAACGGAATAGCCGAAATTGATGGCATAATCCATATCGGGCAAAGTATTAAAGGTCTCTTGCTCACCATAAGTGGTACCAACACTGTTGGTAGCGTAGGCACGTACGTAATAGGTAGTACATTCGAGCAGACCTGTCAATTCACTGGTAAACTCGCCTACTCCAGTGCCATCAGTGGTATGGCCGATGCTATTTTCCAATGTGGGGTTGGGCGACGTGCTCCAGCACACACCACGGGCAGTCACTTCTGCACCGCCGTCCGAAAGGACATTACCACCAGAGATAGCGGTAATAGTGGTTACCGTGCCGGTTGGAGAGGTGATAACAGAAGCAATCGTCGTTCTGATTATCTTACCCGTTCTTGTCAGTCGCGGGCGGGTAACAATGTGTCCCTTCTCGTCCACAAAGCTGCGGGTATCTCCCGTTGTGCCTAACTGGCCCGTCGAGGATACACCTTTTTCAACTTGAGCTTGCGCAGCAACAAACATTACGCAAAACCATATTAGTACGAATACCTTTTTCATACTTCGTTATTATATTGAATATTATTTTTATCTAATTTGTTATATTTCGTTAATCGAGTATACAGCGCACCGATAAATATTGTGAGCTGGCTATATCTCGAGTAAGACTAATTTCTGCAATACCATTCTCTACTACAATATCATAAACATACGGCAATCCGCTTTCTATTCTACTTTGAGTACATGACCATAAAAAGGCCTTAACACCAAAATTCTCATTGTAAGCGCCATAAGTGTGCCCAGCAGGCTTTAAAGAAAAGCCTGTCTTGTTGTTCAACTCTGGATTTACCGAAGCAACACAACTCCCCGTTGCAGTAGTATTCCAATCCTCTTGGCTAACTAAAGCCTTATTAACACATGGATTATAACAGGATACTCCATTTACATAGTTCACTAACTGGCTTAATTCGGCAAATGAAGGCAGATGCCAACCTTGGGGGCAAATACCTTGCACACCCGATGGGTTGGCCGCACTGCTTGTAGCGCCGTTCAACACTGCCGACCATTGGTATAGATAGCCAAAAGTCGGTATTAAAGCGTCATTGTGATTGGGAACTTGCAAATTGGATGTCGCGATAGAAGATCCATTAGGATAGTGGGTGGTGTAGAGATTTTCTCTCATCCAGCATTGCTCTCCTATTTGCACCGTATTATACACATGTCCTTCGTAATCGGTCACCGTGGCTACTCCCGGACAGGCGATGGGTTCGCAAATCTCGATAATCTTACCTTTGCGCATCAAACGCGGGTGATTCACTTTATGGCCTCTTTCATCCACAAAGGTACGGGTGTCACTCGCCGTGCCTAATTGGCCCGTCGAGGACACACCTTTGTCGGTTTGCGCTTGTACAGCTACGCACAGCGCACAGAACCATAAAATCAGAAGCACCCTTTTCATAGTTCGCAACTATAAACAGGTTTATATGCGAACTATGTTAGTTGAACCAGTAGATGAGAATCTTGTCGCCTGCTTCGAGAGCATAGTTCTCGTTTTCATCAGGTACATAGGTCACCGTGGTTCCCGATACGGTTACTACGCCGGTGTTGTTGTCACCAATGAGAATACCGTTGATGTAGATCTTAACCAAATAGTTGGCATGCGGAGCCGAAGCGATGGTGAATGCGGTCTGGCCAGCCGTAGCAGAGAACTTAGCTGAATGCTCGGTGGGAAGATCCGTGGTCTTCACATAGTTCGAGTCAATCAAAGCCTCCTCAGTGATATACTTGTTCGTGGTCAGATAGGATTCGGTAACATAGTTCGAGTCAATCAGAGCTTGCTCGTTGATGTACTTGTTCGTGGTCAGATAGTTAGCCACATCGCCTTCAGTCATATAGTTGTTCGTGGTCAGAACCTGATTTACGCTGTCCTTGATGTTGGGTTTGTTCTTGATGAATGCGTCACTCGTGGCATCGGTTACAAACCAGTCGCTTTGTACGTTAGCTTCTGCACCTTCGAGTTCGGTAATTGCATTTTGGATGTTCTTGATAGTGATGCTATCTTTCGTCAAGAAGTTTTTGTCACCAAGATAGTTGGCTACATCGCCTTCGGTTACATAATTGTTCGTGGTCAGATACTGATTTACGCTATCCTTGATGTTCGGTTTGTTCTTGATAAATGCGTCACTCGTAGCATCGGTTACAAACCAGTCGGCCTGTACGTTAGCCAATACCAAGCTGTCGGCTTTTACTTTTGCCAAGGTTGCATAAGCACTCAAATCATCCTCAGTGATATAGTCATTGTTGTCCAGATAGTTGTTAATGATGTTGTTGAGGGTTGTCGTGCTATCTTTCGTCAGATAATGTTTGTCTTCCAGGTATTGTTCTGTCACATACTTGTTCGTAGTCAATACTTGATTTACACTATCCTTAATGCTCGGTTTGTTCTTGATAAATGCGTCTTTAGTATTGTCCGTTTCATTCCAGTCGCTTTGTACGTTAGCTTCTGCACCTTCCAATTCGCTAATTGCATTTTGGATGTTTTGGATTGTGATGCTGTCTTTCGTCAAGAAGTTTTTGTCACCAAGATAGTTGGCTACATCGCCTTCGGTTACATAGTTGTTCGTGGTCAGCACTTTGTTTACGCTGTCCATAATATTGGGCTTGTTCAAAATGAATGCGTCTTTAGTATTGTCAGTTTCATTCCAGTCGCTTTGTACGTTAGCTTCAGCACCTTCAAGTTCGGTAATCGCATTTTGGATATTCTTGATAGTAATGCTGTCCTTGGTGAGGAAGTTATTATCACTCAGATAGTTGTTGGTGATATTGTTGATAGCATCCTGAATGTCGCTGTCTGTACTCATACATTTAGCCACGCTATCGCATACGTTGAGATTGAACTCATTAACACGATTCTGCAAATTGGTAATGTCTTGTTGAATGTTAGTGATAGTCGAACTGTCTTTGGTCAGGAAGTGGTTATCCTGCAGATACTGGTTGGTGATATTGTTGATAACATCCTGAAGGTCGGTGTTGGTGCTCAAGCAAGCGGCCACACTGTCACATACATTGATGTTGAACTCATTTACTCTCTCTTCCAGATTGGTAATATCGTTCTGGATGTTGATGATAGTAGTGCTATCTTTGGTCAGATAGTTGTGTTCTTCCAAATAGTTCTCGGTCACATATTTGTTTTCAGTCAATACTTGGTTTACACTGTCTTTGATGTTGGGTTTGTTCAAGATGAATGCGTCATCAGCAGCGTCGGTAACATTCCAGTCGCTCTGTACGTTCTCTTCTGCATTTTCCTCAATGGTAGCTAACTTGTCTTGAATGTTCGTGATGGTTACGCTGTCCTTGGTCAGGAAGTGGTTATCCTGCAGATACTGGTTGGTGATATTGTTGATAACATCCTGAAGGTCGGTGTTGGTGCTCAAGCAAGCGGCTACGCTGTCACATACATTGATGTTGAACTCATTTACTCTCTCTTCCAGATTGGTAATATCGTTCTGGATGTTGATGATAGTAGTGCTATCCTTGGTAAGATAATTCTTGGTCTCCAAGAATTCGTTGGTGATATTGTTGATAGTAGTAGTGCTATCTTTGGTCAGATAGTTGTGTTCTTCCAAATAGTTCTTCGTAACATTGGTGATGGCACCGGTCAGAGCAGTGTTACCATCTTCCAAGCAAGCGGCTACGCTGTCGCATACATTGATGTTGAATTCATTTACTCTCTCTTCCAGATTGGTAATATCGTTCTGGATGTTGATGATAGTGGTGCTGTCCTTGGTCAGGAAGTTGTTTGTTGACAAATAGTTCTCGGTAACATTGTTAATGGCACTGGTCAATGCAGGATTGCCATCTTCCAAGCAAGCGGCTACGCTGTCGCATACATTAATGTTGAATTCATTAACTCTACCTTCCAGATTGGTAATGTCGTTCTGGATGTTGATGATAGTGGTGCTGTCCTTGGTCAGGAAGTTGTTGTCGCCAAGATATTGCTCGGTAACATTGGTAATGGCTTCTGTTATAGCATTGTCGCCACCGATACATTTGGCCACACTGTCGCAAACATTAACTTTGAAGTCATTCAGTTTGTTCTCCAAGTTCGTTACATTTGTTTGAAGGTTCGTGATGTCGGTCAGCATATTTTGAATCAATGTGCTGTCGCTCGTCAAAACGTGGTTATCGCTCAGGAATTGGTTCAAAGCGTCTTGCAGGTCGCTGCTGGTGTTCAAGCAGGCTGCCACGCTGTCGCATACGTGCAAATTGAACTCATCAACTCTGTCAGACAGGTTGTTGACAATTTCCATAATATTTTGGTTTTCCTGACGGATTACTTCCAAAGAATCATGAATAGTATTGCTTACCCAAATGCGGATAGCGCCGGCGGTGTCGGCCAAAGCCTGTGCAGATACATAATATTTCAAAGTGTCGGTCAATTTCTTACCAATTGAGTCAACGCGTACGTTGGTTCTAGAGATACGGATGTTCAGGTTGCTGATGGCCTGGTCGGTAACTTCGTGGATTTGTTCGTTCAAAACCTCACGATTGACAGTTCTTGCTGAGTCAGCGTGCAAGGCATAGGGAACTGCTGTTACCAGCGTTGTATTCTCAATTTTCGTGCCAGTCACATCAATGGTAGTCTTAATGGCGGCATCCCACCAAATTACGTCACTCATCTTGCCGCTAACGGGTGTTCCTTCACCAATCATCAACGAAATCAAACCATTCGCGTTGGTTGTTACTGAGTGAGTTTCACTGTAATAATTGGTAGAACCAGCTGCATCGGTAATGTCAACCGTTACGGTAACAGGTTGTTGGGCTACCAGCTGGTTAGCGCTGTTTCTTACTACAGCTTGATAACTAAGTTTTTGAGGGGTCTGTGCCATTGCAAATCCGGCTAACAGCACCATCATCAATAAGGTAATGAATCGTTTCATTGTTTTTGATTTTTAATTTATACTATATTATATTATTTATTTCTATTTTCAATTTATATTTATAATGTATAATTATTAATTGTAAATTGTAAATTGTTAATTGTACATTATTTACAGCGTGTAGTTTCTGATGCATCGTACGCTGTAGCCGTTGTTGTTCTTCATGGGAGTCAACATCACGTCGCTACAGAAGCGTTTCAGCGAGAGAGCCGTTGAAGTGGTGCCGCTCACCTCCTGTGTGGTCCAGAAGGCGGTCTCACCCAGCAAGTTGCTGAAGCGGCCTGTCTGTCCTTCATAAACGCCGGCACCCACAGCCGAGAACTCAGTGCTGTTGGTGTTGTTATTGGGCATCAGCCAACCGTCGGGGGTGTTCAGTTCCTCGGCAGTGAAGCGCAGCATGGTCTCGCTCATCTCGTTGGCGGTGGGCACGTGCCAGCCGTCAGGACAAACGCCCTGCACAGAGTCGGTGGCTCCGAAGTCGGGCGTACCGTTCTCAGGCAAACCAACGGCCGAGTACCAAGTGTAGAGGCGACCGTAGGTCTTCTCGTTCGAGGCCTCGTCGGCATATTGCTCGCTATGATAAACCAGCGCCACGGGAATCTCGCTGTTGTCACCGTAGTGCTGTGCGCGCATGTTCTCCTTGGTCCAGCAGTAGCGGCCTA
>JAEEGL015795392.1_pt1 | contig 16441 bp, 10 predicted proteins | sample 9134231 | NCBI WGS metagenome assembly JAEEGL01 (sample SAMN16246548, study PRJNA631951) | gut metagenome | biome: gut microbiome; feature: rumen; material: fiber-attached | host: Bos | place: Iran: Karaj | collected 2018-10
GGATGCTGAGCATCATGCCCTCGGGGTAGGCGGGGTTGCATACGCGCAGTAGCACGGCGAACGCGCCGATGAGCAGGCCGTATATCCACTTGCCGGTGTTGGTCTGCGTGGCGGTGACGGGGTCGGTGGCCATGAAGACCGCGCCGAAGGCGAAGCCGCCCATCAGGAAGTGGTAGTAGAACGGCAGCTGCATGTAGTCGTTATATCCGATAGCGTTGAATAGCAATCCCATGGCGCCGCCGCCGAGGAAGACGCTGAGCATGATGCGCCAGCTGGCAATGCCCGTGAAGAGCAGCAGGATGGCGCCGAGAGCTATGGCTATGACGCTTGTTTCGCAAGTGGAGCCTGGAATGGTGCCGATAAGCATATCCAATGCAGAAGCCGACGGACGCATGCCTGAGGTCAGTTCGCCCATAGGCGTTGCGCCGGCGATGGCGTCGGTGCCCCAGAGGTCGTTGGCAATCCACACCTTGTCGCCACTCATGTGGGTGGGGTAGGCGAAGAAGAGGAAGGCGCGTGCCACGAGGGCGGGGTTGAGGAAGTTCATGCCGCTGCCGCCGAAGACCTCCTTGCCGATGATTACGGCGAAGGCCACGGCCAATGCCACCTGCCACAGCGGCGTGGTGACGGGCACTATCATAGGTATCAGCAAGCCTGTAGCCAGGTATCCCTCGTTCACCTCATGGTGACGGTACTGCGCAAAGGCAAACTCAATGAACAATCCCACGGCGTAGCTCACCACGATGAGTGGCAGCATACGCAGAAAGCCGAACCACCACATGTAGAGCCAGTGCCAGTCGGCGCCGGTGCTCATGGCGGTTTGGTAGCCGATGTTCCACATGCCGAAGAGCAGGGCGGGGATGAGTGCAATCACCACAATGATGATGCTGCGCTTCATGTCCACCGCGTCGCGGATATGACTGCCGCTCTTGGTAACAGTCTTGGGGGTGAAGGCGAAGGTGTGGAACGCCTCGTAGGTGCTCCCCAGCCAGCTCCACTTGCCCTTGGGCTCAATCTTCTCAAACCAGTCTTCGAGCCATTTCATATTCATGAGATAGCCTCCTTTCTGAGGACCTCAAGTGCCTCGTGGATAATGGTCTGTATCTCGGTCTTAGAGGGGTCAATGAACTCGCACAGGGCGAAGTCCTCGGGTTCCACCTCGTAGATGCCGAGCTTCTCCTGCAGTTCCACGTCGCCCACGATGCAGGCCTTGATGAGTTGCAAGGGGTAGATGTCGAACGGGAACACCCTTTCGAACGAGCCGGTGAACAGGAAGGGGCGCACGCTTCCATGCATATTGGTGTTGAAACTATAGGTGGGCTTGACCGGCATCATCGGTTCCAGTGCCTTGAATGGAGCCAACAGTCCGCTCAGGAATGTTTTGCTGAAACTGAACTTCTTCAAGCCAGGCATGAGCCAGCCCATGAAGTCATATTGGTTGCCCTCTTCGATGAAGCAGAGCTGTTGGTCGTACATGCCGAGGAAACCGTCTGCCTCAATCCTGCATCCGCTCAGCACACTCCCCGAGACTATGCGGGTCGCCTGCCGAGAGGCTGTCGAGGGATAGTCCAGGTTAATCAGCTGTGCATCTGTAATCTGTTCAACGCAGCAGCCGCACAGCACCCTGTAGTAGTGTGGAGCCTTCGCTGCAGGACCACCTGCCGCTATAACCCTCTCCGGGCGGTATTCGCCGGTTTGTGCCCAGTGGCCTATTGTAGCCACATCCTGTGCGTTCACGCTCCAGACATACTCTCCTTTGTTTATAGGGTCAAGTGCAGCCACTATCGTGCCGATGTTGCCCGCAGGGTGAGGACCATCGGCTCTCACGCAGTGTACCTTGGCGAATGCCTCCAGAGCTTTCACTCCGGCCTCAAAGTCATGCTCACGTCCTTTCAGAGCATAATCCAGGTCCGGTGCCAGCGGATTGGTGTCGCGCAGGCTTATATATATTCCTTTAGGCTTGTGGTCAGGGTTGGCAATGGTCCCGAAGGGACGTTCCTTTATCATCCACCAGCATGGCGAGTCGGTTGAAAGCTGGTGGTTGGAAGTTGAACTATTGTTGCTTTCCGCATCCACCTTTTCTCTTCTCACCACTATGGCTTCCAGCTTCCGCTTCTCGCCGCGGACGATGGCTTCAACCACGCCGTCCACCGGCGACGGCAGCGTCTGACGGCTGTCGCCTTTATTCTCAGCTAGCGGCTGTCCGGCTCTCACCGTGTCGCCCTCTGCCACCAGCAGACGCGGCACAAAGCCCGTAACGTCGCAGGGCTTCACGGCATAGCGGCCTATGCAGCGGGCGTCAACCACCCTCCGCTCGGCCTCTCCGCCAAGCGGAACGTCCAGCCCCTTTTTTATTCTTATAGTTTCCACCTTGTTGTAGGTTTTTAGGGGGAGAAGGGTTCTTCTCCCCCTGCTTTTTCATTTTTTATCACTGATCTTCAGCTCCACAGGCTGCAGCATGTTCTCGGGCTTCAGTATCTCGTCCAGCTGCTCTTTTGTCAACAGCTTGTGTTCCAGCACCAGCTCGTACACGCCGCGTCCCGTCTCGCTTGCCTCCTTGGCTATCTTTGTGCTCTGTTTGTATCCGATAATCGGGTTGAGCATGGTCACAATGCCAATCGAATGCTCCACCAGCTCGCGGCAGCGGTTCTCGTTGGCCACGATGCCCTCGATGCACAGGTTCCTCAAGGTGTCGAAGCCGTTCTCCAGCAGGTGGATGCTCTCAAAGAGGGTGTAGGCGATGACGGGCTCCATGACGTTGAGCTCCAGCTGTCCGTTGTCGCTGGCCAGGCTGATGGTCATGTCGTTGCCGATGACGCGGTAGCACACCTGGTTCATCACCTCGGGAATGACGGGGTTCACCTTGCCGGGCATGATGCTGCTGCCGGGCTGGCGTTCGGGCAGGTGTATCTCGTTCAGGCCGCAGCGGGGGCCGCTGGAGAGCAGGCGCAGGTCGTTGCAAATCTTGTTGGTCTTGATGGCCAGGCGCTTCATGGCGGCGCTGTAGGCTATCATGCAGGTGGTGGCGCTGGTGGCCTCTATAAGGTTGTCGGCCAGGGTGATGTTCCAACCGGTGATTTTGCGCAAGGCCTTGATGCAGGCCTCGCTGTAGCCCGGTTTCGAGCAGATGCCCGTGCCGATGGCGGTGGCACCCATGTTGACAATCAGAAATTCGTCGGCCGTAGCACGCAGGTTCTTGTACTCGCCGCGCAGCGAATCGGCAAAGGCACCGAAGGTCTGTCCCAGGGTCATGGGGACGGCATCCTGCAGCTGTGTGCGGCCCATCTTGATGACGTGTGCAAACTCCTTGCTCTTGTAGTCGAGAGCGGCTATCATCTGCTCCAGGTGGGGCATGAAGGCCAGGTGCTCGAGTGCCAGAGCCATGTGGATGGCGCAGGGGTAGGCGTCGTTGGTGCTCTGGCTGGCGTTGACCACGTCGTTTGGCGAGCAGTATTGGTACTCACCCTTCTGGTGGCCCATACGCTCCAGTGCCAGATTGGCAATCACCTCGTTGGCGGCCATATTGGTGCTGGTGCCGGCACCGCCCTGAATCATGTCGATGGGGAACTCCTCGTGGTGTTTCCCCTCAATCAGCTGGTCGCACGCCCATTCGATGGCCTCGCCCTGTTCGGGGGTGATCATGCCCACTTCCACATTCGCCATTGCGGCAGCCTTCTTGGTGAAGGCCAGTCCGCGTATGAAATTGGGGTAGTCTTTCAGAAGATGTCCGCTGATGCGGAAGTTCTCCATAGCACGTGATGTCTGCACACCATATAATGCCTCTGCCGGAACCTCTTTTGGTCCCAAAAGGTCGCTTTCTGTACGGTAAATAGGTTTCTCTTTTGCCATAGCCTTTTTTCTCTTTTTTCTTTTAGTTGTTGATAAATAGTAAAATGGTCCCGAAAACATCATCGGGATCAACGGGGCAAATATACTAAAAAAAAACAGACTGCACAAAAATAATTTCGCCGCCGCGTCCGAGTGCATGACAGGCCAGCTTGTCACCCCTTATTCCACCTTCTCGAGTTTTTTGACGGCGAGGCCAAGTGGGGTGTCGACGTGGATGGTGTAGGTGCCGTTGGGCCAGCCGGCGATGGGGAGGACGATTGAAGGCGGGGACTGGAGGTCTCTTCCGGAGTCATAGACTTTGCGACCCGTGATGTCGAAGACTTGTACCTGGCGGATGCCCGTCGAGGAGAGCACCGACACCTCCGTCGAGGCGGGATTGGGAGAGAATGTCACAAAGTCGGAGGCCGAGAGCACCGGCGCTCCATCGCCGGCGGTCCGAAAAGGGTAGGGGATGACTCCGTACCAGGTCCGACATTTCTCCGACCGTTCTATAGTAGTTCTATAGTAGTTCTATAGTAGTTCTATAGTCATGCAGTAAAGAAATACTATGGAACGACTATGGATGTACTATAGAACTGAGGGAGTTGGCACGGGGGCAGGGCGGCGTGGCGCCGGGGTGTGGAATTATTTTTTATATGGTTCGCAATATTTTTGGCTTTGCGGCGTTTATATAGTCAAAGAATAACACATGAAGCGGGCATTATCACTATATATATTGCTCTTTTTCTGCTATTTGGCCATGTCGCAGACCAATGTGCGTCTTGTGGGCCGTGCCGAGAATGCCGTGGGCAAGCGGGTGGAGCTGTATTGCTATGACGACATGCTTTCGCAGACCGAGCATCTGATGGACGATGCGGTGGTGGGCGAGGACGGCACCTTTGCGCTGGGCTGCTATGCCAACTATCCGAGGCTGGTGTTTCTGCAGGTGGAGTGCTACAGCCAGGCTTTCTATATAGAGCCCGGCCGGACATACAATGTGCTGATACCCGAGTTCGACTGGACACAGGACGAGCAGCGCAATATCAATCTCGATCCCGTGGCCCTGCCGCTGCTTTTCACAGGACTGCCTGACGACGAGTTGAATGTGAAGATTGGTGACTATGAAAGGGTGCGCGACAGCTTTATTGTGGAGAACCGTATGTGGTTCGATTTCAAGTACAAACCGCAGCGTCGCTGGTTCGACACGATGGTGACGGTGGTGGAGAGGGCGGTGCCCGACGGAGGGAATGCTTTCTTTGCCCGCTACAGGGAGTATACGCTTGCCGAGATGCGCTATGCGATGGGTTTCGCGACGCGCAGACAGCTGTACAACAAGTATATCAAGGACGAGCCGGTGCTGTATCACGACGAGAACTATATGCGCCTGTTCCTGACCCTTTTCGAGGGCACCATATCGAAGGGGTCGAAGTATGTGCCGCTGCGCCGCCTGCGCGAGTGGGTGGAGAAGGCCGACCTGCACACCTACCTCGACTCGCTGGGCCTGGACCCGATGCTGCTCAACGAACAGGTGCGCGAGCTGGCGGCCCTGCAGGCGCTGGGCGAGAGCTACTATGACGGACACTACAGCCGCGAGGGTGTGAGGCGCATGGTGGAACAGCTGGGTCGAGAGACCAAGTTCCCCGAGCACCGCAAGCTCGCGGAACGCCTGGATGCTAAGATGCTGCGCATGGAGGAGGGCGAGGAGATGCCGCTCTTCGAGTTGCCGGATGTGGAACACAGGCCGGTCGACCTGTCGGAACTGCGAGGCAAGTGGGTGTATTTGAGCTTTGTGAGGGTGGGGGACCCGAACTGCCTGCGCGAGATAGAGACGATGGCGCATTTCCGCGACACGGTGTATGCCAAGAACCCCGACGTGGTGTTTGTCAGCGTGTGCTGCGACCGCGAGTTTCAGAAGATGTACCATTTCCTGAAGACGAGCAAACGAGGCGCCCGCTACAACTGGCTATGGCTGCACTTCGACGGCAACTACAGGCTGCTGGAACGCTACGGGGTGGTGAGTTACCCGACGTTCCTCCTGATCAATCCGAAAGGACAGCTGCAATACAGCGTGACACCGCCGCCGGCAAGCGGCATACTGCTGCACGGCCCCTGGGAAGCGAAGGCCGATGTGAAGGAGAGTGGCGGAGGGTTCAAGTTCGAGAACCGATAATCAATATAATGGCAGGCGAGGGCGCCTGCGTATGAAATACGAAATAACACATTGACAGATATGATGAAAAGGATTTTGTTGGCAGTGGGCATCTTTGTGGCCGTGTGTGCCGTGCCGTTTGGTGCGGCGGCCCAGAAGACGACGCCCGACGAGAGGCAGCGGGAGCTGTACAAGCAGGCTACAGACCTCTATCACAAGCAGAAGTACGCTGCCGCCCAGCAGATTTTCGACCAGATAGCCTCGGACAGCAAAGGACGTGCCGACCTGACGACGGCCGATGCGGCCTACTACGCGGCAGTGTGCTCTGAGGTGCTGGACAACAATGACGCGAGCTACCGCCTGGAGGAGTTCCTGAGACTGTATCCGCAGAGCAGCCACGGGACGATGGCCCGTTTCTATCTGGGTAATTTCCACTATGCGAGGGGCAAGTATGACAAGGCTCTGGAATACTACCGCCAGGTTGACCCGAGGGAGGTGGAGTATGACCACCGCAGCGAGTACAACTTCAAGACGGGCTACTGCTATTTCCAGAAGGGCGACACCAAGAAGGCCGCCAACCTCTTTGCACAGCAGTTGGAGGGTCGTTCGAAGTATCGCGCCTCGAGCCTCTACTACTATGCACACATACAGTATATGAACGGGCAGTACGACCTGGCACTGCGCAATTTCCAGGAGCTGCAGAAAGACCGCAAGTTTGCGAAGATAGCGCCGAGCTATATAGCACGCATCTATTACTACCTTGGTCGCCACGACGAGTTGCTGGAGATGGCACCGTCGCTGCTGGAGGAGCGCGACGTTTTCAAACGCGACGAGATACACCAGATGGTGGGTGAGGTATACTTCAACCGCGGCTACTACACACAGGCGCTGCGCCATTACCGCGAGGTGAGGGCCGAGCAGAAGTCGCAGGGCTGCACTCCGCAGGACAACGACTATCAGGTTGGCTATTGCCACTATATGCTGGGCCATTACGACAGTGCTGCCACCTATCTGGAACGCAAGGTCCGCTGCACAGACAGCGTGGGTCAGAACGCCCTCTACACCCTCGGCGACGCCTATGTGCGGCTGGGCCGCAAGATGGATGCCCGCAGTGCATTCCTGCAGGCCTCGAAGATGGACTACAACAAGCAGATGAAAGAGGATGCCCTTTTCAACTATGCCAAGTTGAGCTGCGAGTTGAACCAGAACGCTATGGGTGAGAGTATACGCTCGTTCGAGAACTACCTTGCCACATATCCCAAGAGCCGTCACCGCACCGAAGCGCAGGAGATACTGACCGACCTCTATTGCTCCACAAACAACTACAAAGAGGCAATACGGATGCTGGAGCAGATACCGCAGCGCAGCGCTGCCCTGGAGCAGGCCTACCAGCGCGCCCTCCTGAACCGTGGCATAGAACTTTGCAATGCAAAAGAGACGAAGGAAGGCGTGCGTCTTTTCGAGAAGGCGGTGAAGGTGAACGCCGTGCCGCGCATCACTGCCGATGCCAACTACCTGCTGGGCGAGTGGCAATACCGCTTTGGCAATATGAAGGAGTCGGAGACCAGTCTTAACCGTTTCCTCCTCTCGTCGTACAACAACAGTTCGGCCTATGCCGCCGATGCCCGCTATACGTATGCCTACCTGCTGATGCATGGCAAGCGCTATGACGAGGCGCAGGAGGTGTTCGCTGCCTTGGAGCAGCGCCTCGCCGACACAAAGGACAGCAAGGGTAAGGCAATGCTGGCCGACTGCCGCAACCGCTTGGGCGACTGCCTGTATGTGCAGAGCCGCTTCGGGGAGAGCATCGTCCTCTACGACAAGGTGATTGCCGCTGCGAGCCCCGACGCCGACTACGCCACCTACCAGAAAGCCCTTGCCTATGGCGCACAAGGCAAGAACAGCGAGAAACTCACCAATCTCAACTATATCTTCGAGAAGTATCCGAATTCGGAATTGAAGTCTAAGGCGATGCTGGAGATTGCCAACACGTATATGATGTGTGACAATAACGAGATGGCCATGACCTACTACAACAACTTTGTGCGCCAGTACCCGCAGAGTTCATACGTGAAGACGGCCCTTCTCAACCAAGGCCTCATATACTACAACACAGACCGCAGCGAGCAGGCTTTGCGCACCTTCCATCGTCTGCTGACCGACTATCCCGGTACAGACGAGGCCCGCGACGCCCTTGCGACGGTGAAGAATATCTATATTGAGCAGAACCGTGTCGACGACTACTTCGCATACGTGAAGCAGACGGCCAAGGTCACCGTCTCGACGGTGGAGCAGGACAGCACGACGTTCCTTGCCGTGGAGAACCGCTATCAGCAGGCCGACTACGAGAACGCCGCCGCCGGTCTGGAGAGCTATCTCTCCAAGTTCCCCAGCGGCCTCTTCGCTTTGAAGGCACACTACCTTTTGGCCGATTGCTATTTCCGTCAGGGTCAGACCGACAAGGCCCTGCCTCACTATGAGGCTGTGGCTGCCGCCGGTGCCAACCAGTATACCGAGCGTTCGCTCTACAACGCAGCCAATATAGCATACAGTCTGGGCGACTACAACCGTGCTGCCCAGTTGTACCAACGCCTCACCGCCTCGGCCGAGGGCGCCAACAGCAAGCTGCAGGGCGAGATAGGCTCCCTGCGGTGTGCCGCCGCCCTGCATCACCACAGCAATATCATGGAGGCCGGCTACAGCCTGCTTGCCGACGAGAAGGCTACACCGGAACTGAAGGAGGAGGCTCGCCTCGCCATGGCTCGCAGCTGTTTCGACAACAATATGCGCGACTCGGCATACCTGCACTATGGCCATCTGGCAGCCTCGCTCAATGGCGAGTATAACGGCGAGGCCCGCTGCCGCCAGGCAGAGATACTGATGCTCGACAAGAAGTATGCCCAAGCAGAGAAGCTTATAGAGAATATTGTGAGCGACGCTTCGTCGGACTACTGGCTGGCCTATAGCTTCATACTCTGGGCCGATATATACTACGCCCGTGGCAACAGTCTCCAGGCCAGGCAGACCCTGCAGAGCATAGTCGACAACTATGATGGTGAAGACCTGCTCGAGGTGGCACGCCGCAAACTGGAAGCCATCGCCGCCGCCGAGCAGCAGAGCCAGCAGCCTCAAGAAGAAGAAATAATAATTGATATCAACGACTGAACGATATGAAAAAGACCATCGTCATAATAGCGGCAGCCCTCGCCACCATCATCCCGCTTTCCACCCTCCACGCGCAGGAGCAAGGCGGATATAACGAGAGCGTTGTGGTACGTGGCTCCTATCGACCCGTGATAGAGCAAAGCACCAAGCTGAACTTCCCCGCCATAATCACCGACAGCATAGGCCGTATGGAGCGCAGTTTCCAATACAGTATTACCCCCTCGCGTTTGAACTCGCTCTACGAACCTTCGCGCATCAAGGCGGCACGCATCATTGGCGAACCTGCCACTCGTCTCTACAACAATTATATCCGCTTGGGTTTTGGAAACTATTGGACACCGATGGCAGACTTGTACTGGTCCTCTACCCGCGATAAGCAGAAAACCTATGGGGTCCGTGTCAACCACATCTCTTCCTGGGACCGTCTGCCCGAATACGGCCCGAACCATTTCGGCCAGACCGGCGTGACCCTTTTCGGCAAATATATTCTGGCCGACAAGTTGCAGCTCTCTTCCGACATCAGTTACGAGCACGACCACAATCTCTACTATGGTTTCACCGACACAACCCTCTACTATCAGCTTGGCGGTGCCACACGCGACAGCATCTCCACCGCCGATTACCGCGCCTCATACAACCTCGCTACATGGAACCTCGGTGTCCGCAATATGCAGCTTGACCCCAACAAGTTGGGCTATGCGGCCAACCTGCGTCTTTCCGACCTCTGGGCCACTTGGGGTCAGAATGAGTTCAACTTCAACCTTACGGGTGACATACACTATGGCTTCAACCTCATGCGCCAGTACAAGGGTGTGGCCTACCTCCGCCTCGAGTGGGATGGCTATACACACAGCCTTACACCCAACTTCACCGCCGACCGTCCATTGGGATGCACCGCACCGGCTGTGTGGGACACTGTCCGTGGATTCCGCAACATAGTAAAGGTCAATCCTTATGCCGACTTTATGTTCCAGGGACTCCTCTTCCATGCGGGTCTCACTGCAGGTTGGGATCGCTTCACCAGTGCCGATTCCACCATCTTCCGTCTGTTCCCCGACGTCGTCGTCAGCAAACATCTGATGAAAGGCAACCTTGTACTCTCGCTGGGTGCCACAGGCGGCTTCGATGCCAACAACTGGAACACCATCCGCCTCATAAACCCCTATGTGGTGCCCGGTGCCGAACAGCGTGCCACACGCCACTACGACTTCGCCGCCCATGCCCGCTGGACCCTCAGTCGCAAGCTTGAGGCCAATATGGAGGTCTCTTATCAGTTGCTCCGCGACGACCTCTCCTTTACCCTTGATACCGACTACTGCCTGCAAAACGTCTATCGCCCACTCTATCTCGACAACAACCGTCTCTCTGCCGGTGGTACAGTCAGCTTCGTCAACGACGAGATACTCACCATTAGCGCCGGCGGCCATTACTACGCCTACTCGCTCGTCGGCGACGATACCGCAGCCACCCTGCTCTATCGTCCCGATTGGGACGCCCTTGTCAGTGCTGATGTCAACTATCATGACAAGTGGCTTCTCCACCTGCAGGGACAACTGCTTGGCAAGATCACTGCCGATTTTGGCGAAGTGCTCCCGCTCCGCTATGGCATAGGAGCCCAGGTTGAATACCGCCATAACAGGGCACTCTCCTTCTTCCTTCGCATGGACAACCTTGCTTTCCAACGCTACTACTATTGGAAAAACTACCCCTCGCAGCGTGGCCTCTTCCTTCTCGGACTCACATATACCATTAACTAAGCCCACTCAATCATGACCTACCAAGAGACTTTAGACTACATGTTCTCGCAGCTCCCCATGTATCACCGCATCGGCGCCGCTGCCTACAAGGCCGATATACAGCCCACCGTCCTCCTCATGGCCGCCCTCGGCAACCCTCAGCGTAAATTCAAAAGCATCCACGTCGCCGGCACCAACGGCAAAGGCTCCGTCTCCCACTTCCTCGCATCCATCCTCCAGGAGGCTGGCTACAAAGTCGGACTCTACACCTCGCCCCATCTTGTCGACTTTCGCGAACGTATCCGCATCAACGGCCAGATGATACCGCAACAGGCCGTTGTAGACTTTGTTGAAAACAACCGGCAGACATTCAGCGCCCTCGGTCTCTCCTTCTTTGAGATGACCGTCGGCCTCGCCTTCGACTACTTCGCCAGGGAGAAAGTCGACATCGCCGTCGTCGAAGTCGGTATGGGTGGCCGGCTCGACAGTACCAACGTCATCACCCCCCTCCTCTCCGTCATCACCAATATCGGACTCGATCACACTCAGTTCCTCGGCGACACACTGGAGAAGATAGCACATGAAAAAGCCGGAATCATCAAAGAAAACGTCCCCGTCGTCATTGGCGAAACCCAAGCCGAGACAGCCCCTGTATTCATAGAGACCGCCGCCAACCTCCACGCCCCCATATCATTCGCCGACCAAAAATACCGAATTAATCATGAATGTGGAATGATGAATGATGAATTAATGTCCTTTACTGTCGACATCCTTCGTGGCAATTCCTCATTCCTCACTCCTCATTCCTCATTTACTTCCCAGCTTACAGGTGAATATCAGAAAAAGAACATAGCCACAGTCCTCCAGTCCGTCGACGTCCTCCGCAATCATTCATCATTCCTCACTCCTCATTCCTCATTTACTTCCCAGCTTACAGGTGAATATCAGAAAAAGAACATAGCCACAGTCCTCCAGTCCGTCGAGGTACTCCGCAATCATTCATCATTCATCATTCCTCATTCATCACTGCAACTCGGGCTCGCCCGCGTCGTCACCAACACCCACCTCCTCGGCCGCTGGCAGAAAATCGGAGAATCCCCACTTACAATCTGTGAGACCGCCCACAACGAGCCCGGCATCCGCGCCATGCTGCAAGGTGTTGCCAACACCCCACATCGCAACCTGCACATCGTCTACGGCTGTGTCAACGATAAAGACTATCTCCATATACTCCAGCTCCTCAACTCATCTCTCATCATCCATCACCCATCACTCACCTGGTACTTCTCCCAACCCTCCGTCCCCCGCCGGCTCCCAGTAACCGATCTCCAGTCTGCAGCCCTCCGTCTGGGTATACATGGAGACGCCTTCCAGCACGTCAAACAAGCCATCTCCGCAGCCCGTGCCGCCGCCTCCCCTGACGACCTCGTCCTTGTCACCGGGTCCATATTCCTCGTCGCCGACGCATTGCAATAGCTCGCCCATGAAAAAACACCTTTCCATACTCCTTCCGCTCCTCTTCTCCGTTGCATCCCTCTCTGCACAGGACAGCACATACGTTCGCCGCATCATCTGTCACCTCTCCAGTGCCGACATGTTTGGACGGGGTATGCAGAACCGCGGCGACTCCATCGCCGCCGACTACCTCCGCAGCGAATTCATCGCCAATGGCGTAAAGCCTCTTTGTAAAAACTACTACCAATACTTCCGATTCCCCAACACCCGCACCAAACCACCCATAGTCAACGCAGGCTACCGCTCCCAGAACATCTGTGGCTATATCCCTGGCGAAACAGATACAATGATTGTCTTTACCGCCCATTATGAGCATCTTGGCATGAATGACGACACCATCTTCTTTGGAGCCCACGACAATGCCAGCGGCACTGCCGCCGTAATGGACCTTGCCCGCATGTGCAACCTGCAACGTGGTCATTATACCTATGTCTTTCTGCTTTTTGGAGGCGAAGAGTCGGGACTCATTGGCAGCAGCTATTTCGTAGACAATCCACTTATACGACTAAGCAAGGTGAAACTGCTTATTAATATCGACCTTTTCTGTGGTGGCGACGATGGTCTTATGGTTGTTAATGCCAATAGTAGGGAAACGGCTGGTTATGTCGATAAACTACAGGAGATAAATGACCTGCACGGTTTCGCCGCCAAGATTTCACGCCGTGATAATGCAGCCAATAGCGATCACTACTGGTTTACATCGGAATGTCCGGCCGTGTTTATATATACTTTGGGAGGTCCCTTTGGCGGTTATCATAGTCCGACGGACACTTGTGATGGCTGTGGATTAGGTAATTACAGCCGTTTTATGTCACTGATAAGGGCCTTTTTGGAACAACTCTGAAAGTTTTGTCCTAGAAACCGTTGGGATTTTGCCGCTGCCAGTTCCAACTGTCGCGCACCATCTCGTCGAGTCCGTATTTCGCCTCCCAACCTAATTCCACTTTGGCCTTCGTGGGGTCGCAATAGCATGTTGCAATATCGCCCGCACGCCGCGGCTTGATTGAGTATGGAATTGATATACCGTTGACACGTTCAAAGGCTTTCACCATCTCGAGCACAGAGTAGCCGTGACCGGTGCCTATATTGTATATGCCTATGCCACACTTGTTGACTAAGGCTTGCAACGCACATACATGTGCCTTTGATAGATCGCATACATGTATATAGTCTCGCACACCGGTACCGTCAGGAGTGGGATAGTCGTTGCCGAAAACACCAAGTTCTTTTAGTTTCCCCACTGCCACCTGTGTGATATATGGCATAAGGTTGTTGGGAGTTCCTTGTGGATTCTCGCCAATACGACCGCAAGGATGCGCTCCTACGGGGTTGAAATAGCGCAACAGTACCACATTCCACTCCCCATCCGCTTTCTGTATATCCGTAAGCACCTGCTCCAGCATGCTTTTTGTCCATCCATAGGGATTGGTGCAAACGCCTTTGGGACATTGCTCGGTGATGGGTATCTCGGCGGGGCTGCCATATACTGTGGCGCTCGACGAGAAGATAATGTTCTTGCAGCCATGTTTCCTCATCACGTCGAGCATAACAAGGGTACCTCCGATGTTGTTGTCGTAGTATTCCCATGGTTTCTCCACACTCTCGCCCACAGCCTTGAGACCGGCGAAGTGGATGCATGCGTCAAACCGATGTTTTGATAAAACACACTCCAATCCTTCACGGTCGCGGATGTCGACATTATAGTAAGGTATCTCCGGTACGCCTATAATCTCCGCAACGCGTTTCAGCGCTTCCGGGCTTGAGTTTGACAGATTATCTACTACCGTGGCTGTGTGTCCGGCCGCATATAGCTCAATCAGTGTATGTGTTCCAATATATCCGGCTCCGCCAGTAACTAGAATATTCATTAGTGTTCTTTATTTGAAGAGAGCTTCTATCTGTTCAGAATAGGCTGCCGACACATTGCGGCGGATGAGCTTCTGGGTGGGTGTGAGCATTTTGTTGGCTTCGGTCCAAGGTTCGGCCACGAGGGAAAAGCGTTTTACCTTCTCTGTCTCTCCGAGTTCGGCGTTGTATTTGTCTATAACCTTCTGATAACGGGCTATGACAGTCTTGTCGGATATCATGTCGGCAGGCGTTGTGGCGCTGACACCATGGCGCTTGCACCAGTCTTTTAGCATGTCGAAATCAGGAGCCACAAGGGCTGCGGCGAACTTCTGTCCGTCTCCAACAACCATCATATCCATAATGAAGGGTGACTGTTTCATCTTTTCCTCAATAACCTCTGGATTGATATATTTACCCATCGAGGTCTTGAACATGCTCTTGGTGCGACCGGTGATGAAGAGGTATCCGTCGGGGTCGAAATATCCCGTGTCTCCGGTATGGAACCAGCCGTCCTTGTCGATAGCTTCGGCGGTGAGTTCGGGTTTGTTGTAGTAGCCTTTCATCACGTTGCCACCACGGCACTGTATCTCGTTGGTCACGGGGTCGATGCGTACCTCAATTTCGCGCATTGCGAATCCCACCGAGCCAATCTTGCGGCCTTTCTTGTTGCTGTTTGTCACTGCTATTAGCGGCGAGCACTCGGTGAGACCATAACCCTCATAGAGATCGAGTCCTACACATGAGAAGAAACGAGTGAGGCGCGGCTGGATTATGGCACCACCACTGACGAGCATGCCGAGACATCCGCCCATGCTTTCACGTATCTCTTTGTAAACCAGTTTGTCGGCAACGGCTTTCTGCAACTTGTACCATACAGAGAGTTTCGACTCGTCGAGGTCATACTGGAAGGCCAGGTCAAGGGCCCAGTTGAATATCTTTTTCTTCACACCGGTCAACTTCTCGCCTTTGCGGAAAATCTTGTCGTATACCTTCTCTATAAAACGTGGCACACAGGCCAGCATGTGGGGGCTAAGCTCTTTGCAGTTGTCTCCCACCTTGGCAATACTCTCGGCATATGCTATCTCGAAGCAGAGCCACTGGTAGAGGTAGCCCATCATGCGTTCGTAGATGTGGCACATTGGTAGCCACGACAAGGCGCGCCACCAGCTGGGGTGGGGGCTGCCCTTGATTTCCTGCACGTTCATGATAAGGCCGCGGTGTGTAAGCATGGCGCCTTTGGGCACACCGGTGGTGCCACTGGTGTATATCATGGTGCAGACATCGTCGATGGTTAGAGAGTCTTTTATCTCCTGTAGTTTTGCAGGAGCTTCGGGATGCTCGGCAACATAGCGGCGACCTATCTCGTATATATCGTCCATTGACTTCACGCCATCCATAGGCACTATGGTGCATAGGTTCTCAAGGTATGGCAGTTTCTCGCGTATGTTGCAAATCTTTTTATACAATGCAGGGGTCTCTACCACCAGTAGGCGCACTTGTGCGTCGTTGAGGATATACTGGTAATCCTCTTCACTGATGGTGGGGTATATTGGCAAAAGCACCGCACCGGTCTGCTGCACACCGAAGTCGACATAGTTCCACTCTGGGCGGCCTGCACTGATAAGGCCGATGTTCTCGCCTTTCTTCACTCCGAGGTGCATCAAGGCAAAGCTTATGAGGTTTACTTTCTCTATGTATTCATCGATATAGTGGTCTTTCCATTCTCCGTTTTCTTTGTATTTGAAAACAGGACGCTCGGGGTGCAACTCTTTGCGCCACTCAAGCAAATCGAACAATCGGGTCGGTTCTTGCATAAGAATGTTAATTTATTTTAAAATGCAAAGGTACGATTAATTATGCAATTATGAGCATTTTTAATGTAAAAAAACAGGTCTTGATTGAGTTCTGTGGGTGATATACTTGTATTTCAGTGTATTTGAAGAATGTTAAAAATGGAGGATGGTTCCATTGATAAGTATAAAAGGACGCCTATCGGCGTCCTTTTACAATATTTGTCCTGTTGGTTTTTACCAGGCGAAGAGCGGACGGTTCTGCATCATCTCGTTGACCTGGCCGGTGATCTTGGCGCGGACGGCCTCGTCGGTCGGGTTGCAGAGCACGGTGTCGATCATATCCACGATGACGGGCATGTCGGCCTCCTTCAGGCCACGGGTGGTGATGGCGGGCGTTCCGACGCGCA
>JAEEGL013059145.1_pt1 | contig 16440 bp, 17 predicted proteins | sample 9134231 | NCBI WGS metagenome assembly JAEEGL01 (sample SAMN16246548, study PRJNA631951) | gut metagenome | biome: gut microbiome; feature: rumen; material: fiber-attached | host: Bos | place: Iran: Karaj | collected 2018-10
AGCCGTCATACCCTTCGTCCGCAAAGCCATGGTCGCCCTGCAACAAAAGATGGGGAGCGGCAAAGGCATTGTCATGGACGGCCGTGATATCGGCACCACCGTATTCCCTGATGCAGAAATGAAAGTTTTCGTCACCGCCAGCGACCATGTAAGAGCCCAAAGACGTTACGACGAACTTATAGCAAAAGGAGAAAACGCCGATTTCGATGCTGTTCTCGCCAATGTGAGGCAGCGCGACTACATTGACTCACATCGCGAGGTCAGTCCACTGCGCCAGGCTGACGATGCCGTAGTTCTGGACAATAGCCAGTTGACCCGTGAGCAGCAGCTGGCCTGGTTGCTTCAGCTATATCAAGAAAGAAGCAAACAGCCCACATCCTTATGAACATCCAGATAGAAATCGACGATGCCTCTGGCTTTTGTTTCGGAGTAACAGCAGCCATCCGCAAGGCCGAGGAAGAACTCACCAACGGCAACCCGCTCTATTGTTTGGGCGACATCGTCCACAACGGCAAAGAAGTTGAACGTCTGCGACAGTCAGGCCTGAAAACCATAGACCACGACGGACTGTCGCGACTTCAGAACGTCAAAGTGTTGCTCCGCGCCCACGGTGAACCCCCAAGCACCTATCATAAAGCCCGCCAGCGCCACATTGAACTCATCGATGCCACATGCCCCGTGGTCCTACAACTGCAAAAGCGCATCCGCCGCGAATACGAACTGTCCGACAACACCATTATCGCTATTTTTGGCAAGAAGGGCCACGCCGAAGTACTGGGACTGGTGGGCCAAACCGAAGGCCACGCCACCGTTCTCGAAAGTTTGGACGATGCCAAGTTACTGGACTTCAGCCGCGACATCCGCCTGTTTTCACAAACAACAAAACCATTGTCCGAGTTCCGGGAGATAGAACAATATATCGCTGACCACATTGAGCCGCCCGCTACCTTCCGGTCTTTCGACACCATTTGCCGCAACGTGTCAGGCCGCCTGCCCCGCCTCCAGGCCTTCGCCCGGCGCCACGATGTCCTGCTCTTCGTCAGTGGCACCAAGAGTTCAAACGGTCGTGTGCTATACGAAGCCTGTCGCCGCGTAAATGCCAATACCCATTTGGTAGAAGGGCCCGAGGACATCCGCTTCGATTGGTTTCACAACGCCCGTACGCTGGGCATCTGCGGAGCCACAAGCACCCCCAAATGGCTTATGGAAAACTGTAAAAAGGCTGTTTTGGAACACTGACGCCTCTCTTAACTTCTACTGCAGACTAGGAAACGACCGTCTGCAGTATTTTTGTGAATTTCCGTGCCCCGTCATGGTTCAGGTGATCTGCATCATGAAAATCGCCGCGCACAAAGCGTCCGTCCTGCTGCATATCAACTACACGGACGTTTCTCCCGGTCCCGCACCGAAGCATAAGCCGGCGGAGCAGGCGGCGCTGTTGCTCCGGGATGTTTTCAAGATACCCGGGCATCACAGGCGGTTGCACCAACCACAACTGCAGCCCGCGGGACTGGCAAAGGCGGACGATGGCAAGCAGGTCGGAAACATTCTTCCGCGCATTCCGGAGGGATGTCATGGCATGACGGCGGGCGGCATGGCGGAGGGCTTCGGGAGTGAGTAGCAGCGAGTCTTGGGGCGCGGGGGCATAGGTGGTGCCCCACCCTGCAGAATCGCATGCGAGAACAGGATTTTCCAAATAGGAGAGCAGTTTGTTTTTGGCGCTGGCCACATGAGCTGTCTCAAATTCGACATGATTCCGGCTATGTCCGACTTGGAGCGACATATACCGGTTATAGTACGTCGTACGCCAATACTCCTTGCCCTCAGAAAGCGGCGGGTCGAAAAGATTGGAGTGATCGACGGAGAGAATAACCCTTTTCAGCCTTTTCTTGTGGCGCAGGGCTTCTTCCAAAACGAGTTTGTCAACAGAAAGGGTCTGCGACACATTGGCCAGATTGACCGTGGCGGGCATCAGCCGGGGGGCAAGGCCGAAATAGGCGTGGGAATTGCCCAAGACGATGGTCTCGGTGGTCGTGTCGGTCTCATGCAGGAGTTTTGACTTCAAACGATAGGTGTTGGGCAGGGAATAGAGGGTGAGCTCTACAGCCAGGAAAAACACGGCTATGGGCAACAGGAAAACAAGGATGCGGCGTAAGAATAGCTTCATGGGGTACTAAAACTGAAAATAGATGAATTCCTGCTCACCGTTTGCAAAGAATGCCAACAGTAGCAGCAGTATGTAATAGACACTCCAACGCATGATGCGGTTCTTGCCGCCGCCTTGCGGCAACACGTCAACGGGACACAGCGACCGGCGGCCTATAAATTCGCCCGTCAGAAGAATGGCTGCCCAGAACAGGGGCATACGGCTGAACTGATAGGCCAGCGGGCTCTGCAAGGGGCTGAACAGGGCTCCCATATACCGGAACGCTGCTTCTACAGAAGGGGCACGGAAAAAAATCCAGCCCAACATGACGACAAGAAATGTGGCGGCGACACCCGGATATGGTTTGCCGGAAAACGGAAGGTGCCCGCCAACCTTGCGCTCCATTATGGCATGACATGTCATCCACACCGCATGCCATGCACCCCAGAGAACAAAGGTCCACATAGCTCCATGCCACAAACCGCTCAGGAGAAATACACAAAAAACATTGCGCACGGTTTTATAATATCCTCCCCGGCTGCCTCCAAGCGGAATATACACATAGTCGCGGAACCATGTCATCAAACTGACATGCCACCTGCGCCAAAACTCTTTTATGTTTGCACTGAAATATGGCAGTCTGAAGTTCATCACAAGTTCTACACCGAAGAGTCTGGCTGTGCCGACGGCGATGTCACAATAGCCGGAAAAATCGGCATATATCTGAACGGTGAATAAAAAAGCTGCCGCCAGCAGTTCCAACCAGGAATAACCGGATGAAGCAGCAAACACGGTATCGACAACCGTGGCACAACTGTCTGCCACGACACACTTCTTAAAAAATCCCCATAACATCAGCCGCAGGCCTTGCACTGAGGAGGCATACGAAAACGTTCTGGCTTTTTTTATTTGCGGAAGCAAATGACTGGCACGCTCAATAGGTCCTGCCACAAGTTGGGGAAAGAAAGTAATAAAGGTGAAATAGTCCAGGGCATCACGCTCGGCATGGGTGTCACCCCGATATACGTCGATACAATAGCCCAAGGCCTGGAATGTATAGAAGGATATACCTACCGGAAGTATGAGATGTAACGTGGGGAGGTCAGCTTTCAAGGCTAAACAACTCAAAACAAATTGGGCATTGCCGGCAAAGAAATCATAATACTTGAACAGCCCCAGCGTTCCCAGTGTAACCAAAAGACAAAGCGCGAGCCAGGGGCGGCCTTTCCTACCACGGGCTCGTGCCTTTTCTATTAAAATGGCGGCAAAGTAACTTACGCTGAAAACCATCGTGATGAGCGACAGAAAACGAATGTCCCACCAGCCATAGAAAACCAAACTGCCGGCAAGCAACACAGAATTTTGCGCTCTCACTCCTCTTGTCAGCCAATATATCAGAAAGACAAGGGGACAGAAAATCAAAAAGGCTACCGAATTGAAGAGCATACGCTACCTCAGGATTTCAGTTCCGAGTTGAAATATGTCTCCAAAACATCTTCAGCCGCACGGAAACTGGTTTGGCGTGCCGATCTCACATCCTCTTCTGCCTTCTCCAAGGCAGCAATCACACGCTGATTGTTATAGAACCGGCTTCGGATAGCCTGGTCTATCGTTTCACGCAGCCAATACAGGTTTTGATTATTGCGGCGCTGTTCAAAATAACCGTTGTTCTTGACAAAATCGACATATTCGTAGATGGAATCCCACAGTTCTTTCACTCCGGTACCCAAGAGTCCGCTGTACATATGAACACGTGTGGTCCATCCACTGGGCGGTGTGGGAAACAGATGCAGGGCATTCTTATAGTAAGCAGCCGCCAGTTTGCAACGTTCAACGTTATCACCATCACACTTGTTCAGCGCAATGCCATCGGCCATTTCCATAATACCACGCTTGATACCCTGCAGTTCGTCGCCAGTGCCGGCCACCTGAAGCACAAGGAAAAAGTCCACCATGGAATGACAAGCCGTCTCGCTCTGCCCAACGCCCACTGTCTCCACAAAAATAGTATTGTAACCGGCAGCTTCGCACAAAATGATTGTCTCACGTGTCTTACGGGCCACGCCACCGAGCGATCCGCCCGAAGGACTGGGGCGAATGAAACTGTCGGGATGGACCGAGAGTTTTTCCATACGTGTCTTATCACCCAATATGCTGCCACCCGTGCGCTCACTCGTAGGGTCGATGGCAAGCACAGCCAGTTTGCCTCCCGTTCTTCCGAGCACATGCAGACCGAACTCGTCAATGCTTGTGCTCTTGCCTGCACCAGGAACACCACTGATGCCTATACGCACACTGTTGCCGGCATGCGGAAGACAACGGGCAATCACCTGTTGCGCCAAATGCTCATGTTCCGGACGTGTACTCTCAAGCAGAGTCACGGCACGGCTCAACATCGTGACATCTCCACGGAGAATACCCTCAACATACTGGTCAACGCTAAACTCCGTGCGCTGCCGACGCGCACGGAAGTTGACATAGGGGTTTACACTACCGGGACTCATGGGGCTTGTCTCCACGCGCAATCCTTTATACTGGGCGTCGTTCTCAGGATGTTCCATAGTTTTACTGTTGATTCGCTGTTTGTTTTACATCTATGAACACTTTGGGATGTGCCGGATCGTCTGTCGTCATCAACACGCGGAGACGGCTACGCGACAAACCAAGGTATTTCTGCTGCACGGTCAGTTTAAGTTTTTCCGTCTGTCCGGGAGCTATCTTCATCTTGCTTAAGTTCACCGAAACGGCCGGATGGAACACTTGTAGCGAGGTTATCTCCAAAGTTGACTTGCCGTCGTTACGCAGCAAGATCACTCCTTTGGCCTTTTTGCCGGGAGCCAGAGCAGGGAACGACAATTCTGTTGCATCCATCCAAAGAACGGGTCGCAAGGCGCTCTGTATTACCGACGACGTATCCACTTGCGGCAACACGACCGACGACACGGCCACCTCGTTGTCCTTACCCACGCGGTCTCCTGGGAAGCGGCTCACATATACTGTCGTTTGCTTCAGCCCGAAACCTTCAACCTTTTCGGTGTTGAGCGTTACTATCAATTTACCGGCACGGCCCGGCAACAACTCTTCCGGTACAGCGCGCTGGCTAAGATATGGCGGCAGGTGCATTAGCTCCGGTTTGTAAACGGCGTTGCCGGCATTTTTCACCTCAATCACCTGTTCCGGGAAATCACCCACCGACGCATCGTCAAATTCTATGTTATCCGTGCTCAACAGCACGTTGTCCACTTGGTAAGGATAATCACCATTGTAGTTCGTCGACAGATCTGCCACCACCTGTCCTTTCACATGTACGGTTATCGGTGCGCCCGTGTCTTCACAATCTATCAGAACAACACGGTCAAAACGTCCCAATAGCGAAGCATCCACTATAAATGACACTTTTCCGCCCCCGCCTGCAGCCAACGTTTCTGGCCACGACACAGCTTTCAACTGGCTTCCTGAGGTGCGTACACCAACTATTTTAACGGCTTTCGAACCGCTGTTCGTAATCTTCAGTTCCAAAGTGCGGTTCTGGTACCAAGACAGTTGGCCGAGTTCCATCACTTCACTCTCCACACGCAACTGTGCCTGCAGGCCGGCACAGACCGTCAGAAGCAAACTTGCTATACATCCTATCTTTCTGAACTTTTCCATCGTTTGTCCAATATCACATCTGCAAAGTTACGAAAAAACGGGTGCAGAGCCAAAGAAAAGAAACGAAGTTTATTTTCTGCGCTATGCCGAGTGGCTGTAACTTATCTAAAGTTACGAAAAAACGAGTACAGAGCCCCCAAAACGATGCGAATGTAAAAATGAGGGCTCCGGTTTTCGGAACCCTCATTTTTTATTTCATCTATTTACATTTACTTCATCGCCTTAATCACCGCGACGATGTCGGCCGAGTCGACCGCGCCGTCACGGTTGACGTCGGCGGGGGTGTTCCGGGTTTCAATGGTTACGGCTTTGGCCGCGTTTCCGGTTTCATCGACGATGGCGCCGTCTTTCACCCGGCCGGCGGCGGGGCTGACGATGGTGGCATTGGAGAGTTTGATGTCCTGCAGGCCGTAAATGGCTTTCGACGAACTCGAAACGGTCACATTGGAATTGGATTGAAGATGCCGTTGCCCAGGATGTCATCCTGGTTCTTGTCCCACACCGTAACACCGTCCACATAAATGTCATAATTAGCACTGGCCGGCATGCTCCATGCCCCGTCAGGGTGCAAAGCAACAATAACTGCAGAAGTTTCTTCATAACGCTATTTCATCTATTTTTTATCCGTACTTTCCAAAATTCCAGACATGTTAGTCGCCACAAAGATATGTAATTTTTGTAACATGGGGTTTCTTATTTCATGTTTTAAAAAAATGCAGCGAAATCAAAAAAACACCCGTACCATGTTTTGTCAAAAAATTTTGGAACCATTCTAACAGTTTTGTAATCTATTGGTTTTCACCCGACATCAGACAGAGACCAACGGAAGCGGCGCTTCGGAATTTTGAAACGCCGTTTCTGCGCGCCGAAGTCCGACTTGTGATTGCCGAAACGGGACCCCTGCCGGAGAAATGTAAAGATTTTTGTGAATAAGACATGAAAGAGTCCGCGAATTATCGTAAATTTGTCAGCCGTATGAAGATACTGTTGTTAGGCGAATACAGCCACGTGCATTGGACCTTGGCCGAGGGCCTCCGTCAGTTGGGACACACGGTAACGGTGGTGTCGGACGGTGATGTATGGAAGAATTATCCCCGCGACATCGATTTGCGCCGCAAAGGCACGGGCAAACTGGGCGGTCTGCGCTACTGGGCCGATGTGTGGCGGCTGATGCCCAAGTTAAAAGACTATGATGTGGTTCAACTCATCAATCCCGTGTTTCTCTCGCTCAAGGCCGAGCGTATCGGGCCGTTCTACCGCCGTCTGCGCCGGCAAAACCGCAGCATGTTTCTCGGTGCATTCGGCATGGACCACTATTGGGTGAAGGCGGGAATGGACTGCCACACGTTTCGCTACAGCGACTTCAACATGGGTGCCCGCGTGCGTGAGAACGCCGACAACGCCATTTGGATAGCCGACTGGCTTGAGGGGGCCAAGGGAAAACTGAATGTGGAGATAGCCCGTGATTGCGACGGCATCGTGTCCGGCCTCTACGAATACGACGCAGCCTATCGCCCGTATTACAGTGAAAAATTGCAATACATTCCCTTCCCTATAAACATAGCTTCGCTGTCAACAAAACAACCCCGCCGCGAGGGCAAGGTGAAATGTTTCATCGGCGTGCAGCGCGGACGCGACGCCTACAAAGGGACGGACATCATGCTCAAAGCTTTGGAACGGGTAAGGCAAGCGTTTCCTGACGTATGCGAAATGGTGCGCGTGGAGTCGGTCCCCTTCGCCGAATACGAACGGCTGATGAACGGCAGCGACATACTGCTCGATCAGTTGTACAGCTACACGCCCGCCATGAACGCCTTGCTGGCGATGGGGAAAGGACTGGTGGTCGTAGGAGGCGGTGAGCCGGAAAACTATACGATACTGGGTGAAGAAGAACTGCGCCCCATTGTGAACGTGGAACCAAATGAAGAGAGCGTTTACAATGCGCTGTACCAACTGATGGAACAACCGGAGCAAGTGGACATGCTGTCACGCCAAAGCATAGAGTATGTGCACAGACATCACGACCATATCCGTGTGGCACAACAATACCTTGACTTTTGGGAAAAACAGATGGGGAAAAGGGGATTATAGAATCCAATCGCCTTTACAGTTTCAGCATAGCCAACGGGCTATCCGCCACGTTGCCCGCCCGCCATACCGCGTATAGGTATAGATTAGCCGTAAAAACCATCGGTAACTTTTTTCGGGTAATACCGAGTAAGCACGTTGCAGACACGAACGGGCTCCTTCGTCATAGCCTTCGGCATGCAGAGTACCGGCTACAATAGCTTCACGACAGGCTAAGGCACGCAAAGCCCGCTGACGGTCATGAGAAGAAAGAGAGGCTTCTGAGCGGAGCAATGACTCCACACTGTTCAGTGTTGTCTGCAAGGGGGCGTACGATGCCGAAAGGGATGGTCCCGTCAGACTGTCGTCGTGCTGCAACAGGCGATGGAACACGCGACCGGCATCCCATACCAAATTGGGACGGGACAGGAGCACACGGATGCCTAGTTCCCAGTCATCCCAAAAATGCAGTGCAGCGTTCCATCCGCCTTGCCGGCGCAGCCACGCGGTACGATAGAATAACGATTGTGTGGCCAGCTGGCCGGTCAGTATCTGGGCAGCCAACGTGGGGCGACGGGTGTATGCCCTGACCTTTTCACGTCCGTCGGGCCAGACCATGCGTGTCGGGGCTCCCACGATGTCTGCTTTGTTCTTCTTCATGACCGATACGGCCCATGAAAAGAAATCGGGAGACAATTCATCGTCGCTGTCAAAGAAATAGACCATCTCACCTGTTGCTTCCTGCAATCCGCAATTGCGGGCAGCAGCCGCACCGGACCGCTCCTCTGACAAATGGCGCACAATTATATTGTCGGCGGGGCGGCCTTGGAAAAAGTGTCGGGCTACACTTTCCGAATCATCTGTGGAGGCATTGTTCACAAGCAACAGTTCAAGCGGCCGATAATCGGACGCCACGAGGCTCTGAAGGGTCTTTGTCAAGAACCCGGCCCTATTATAATAAGGAATGACAATACTTATGAGCGGCATTGGCTGATGTATTTAATGCCACGCGTCATCTCGCGCAGCGCAGAAAAACGGTGTGGAAAAGGGGAAGTGTACAATACATATTTCAAGCAGCGCAACCATGCACCGACAGGGCCATGCATAAGACAAAGAACCGCCCCTTTGGCCCGCTGGACACCGGCGTCGTTTGACATACGGTCGCCGGTGGTTTGGGGATCGGTACGTACGACGACCGTAGGAAAATACTGAATATTCAAGCCGTGACGGTGAGCTTGCCACAAAAACACTTCTTCCTCACCGGCCCCCAGGAACGGGGCACCCAAACCGAACCGCTCGTCGAACGACGGTATGCCGGCAGAGCGCCGCAGGGCTATCTCGAACGAAATAAAGTATGTTCCGCGCGGTTGGTCGGCATAGGCAAAAGTGTGGGACGCGTAATCGCGAAGAGATTTCCCATCATAAGAACAAGCCTGAAAGCACGCAATATCCAGCGAAGGATAGTCTTGAAAAGTACGGATTATGCGGTCGAAATAAATATCTTCGTAACGAACGTCATCATCCGCTATTAGAAGTATATCACCGGTAGCATGTTCCAAGGCGACATTGCGATTTCGTGCCAAACCTGTACTGTCCGTTTTTACCAAACGGACATCTTTGCGAAGCAGCCGTGAATCCGTCGCCAAGCTGGCAAAAGAAGCATCGGTACATTGCCATGCCACCAGATAAGTGACATCTTCGCGTTCAGGAAGCAATATATCCGGTACGTGGGCAAGACTTCCGTTGATGGTACAAACGGCGACTTCGAGCGTCATAAGAACTGTTCTTACTTGTTTTTGAACGATTTAATGTATGCTATACCTTCTAACTGTCGCTTGAAAACAGGTAAGAAATGGCACAAGCGTTTACGCTTACCTGACAATGCGAAGAAAAAGGCACGCACATACGCCCGCCAACCATAGAAATGATAGAGCAAAGCACCATAGGAACGTTGTACCTTACTGTCCACATAAATCATGCGGGGCACATAGAGTGCAGAAGTCTGAACTATAGGCAAGGCAAAATAACAAATGTTCAATCCTTGGCGTCGGGCATCGTCCAAGAAGATTTGTTCTTCATAACACGTTAGCTGTTCGGCACCCAAGCCAAAACGAGAGTCAAACGACAAGAATCCCTGCACCCTGTCACGCCGACAGACCATTTCCATCGTCAGAACTGGCAACAAATCGGCAAAGGTGGTGCACGGACCTTCTTCTGAGGTATATTCACGCAAATCACGGCCGGCATAGGTCTGGGCCTTGAAAAGGGCTATGTCCACCCCCTCTGAATATGATTCAAACACAGAGAAGATGGTAGCCAAACTGTCTGGCAAAAAACGGGCGTCATCGTCAACGAGGTAAACTAAGTCAGAAGTGGCATACTTCAGAGCATTATTACGGTTGGCCGACAGCCCTTCGCCTTGCAACTGCACCACAGTCACATCTTCACGCTCTGTCAATGACTTGGGCATCATCGAAAGATATTTCTCATCGGTATATTGAAATGAAACCACGTAGCGTACACGCTCGGTGGGAGCCATCAACATATCAGGAATGCGCACGATACGGGCGTTCAGCGTACATATCAGGATGTCTAATGTCTTCATAAGAACTGGTTTATAAGGTGTATGATTTGTCTCTGTTTTGCTTTACTTAAAGCCTGATGCAGCGGCAGACTAAGTTCTTCCCGACAGATGCGCTCTGTCACGGGCAGCGGTCCATGTTGAAGCCAGGCATAGGCTGGTTGCAGATGAGGCGGCACAGGATAATGGATGTTTGTTTGGACTCCTTTGGATGCCAGATAGGCCTGCAACTCATCCCGACGGCGGCAAAGCACAGGATAAACATGATACACACTCAATCTGGTCTCTTTCAAACCGGCATATGGCAGATGAACCTGATCGTTCACGATTTTCTGATCATACTCCCGGGCTATTGTCTGGCGCACGGCGTTATCGGCATCCAAACTACGCAGTTTCACTCGCAAAAGGGCCGCCTGCAATTCGTCCATCCTGGAATTGATGCCTTCACACGTATAGTAATATCTTTTGCGCATGCCATAGTTTGCCATTATACGCACCTGCTCTGCCAAGCGCTTGTCATTGGTGACCACGGCACCGGCATCGCCCAGGGCACCCAAATTCTTGGTAGGATAGAAACTAAATCCTGCTGCATCGCCAAGATTACCGGCACGACGGGTGCCCGACTCGTCCCACGCTCCGTGGGCTTGGGCCGCATCTTCCACGATTTTCAGGCCATAGCGCTCAGCCAAAGACTGCAACTTATCCATCTGGCACACGCGGCCATAGAGATGCACCGGCATGAGAGCCCGGGTACGGGGCGAAACCAGTTCTTCCACCAAACTTTCGTCCATCAGAAAATCCGCTGCCTTCACATCGCAGAGCACAGGTTGGAGTCCAGCCCGCGTAATGGCTTCTATCGAGGCAATAAACGTGTGGGCCGGCACAATCACCTCGTCACCGTCTGCCCAACCGCAGAGAGACTTGTAAGCCGACAGTATCAGCGTCAGGGCATCCAGCCCGTTGGCCACGCCGACAGCATGGTTTGCACCACAGAATACAGCAAATTCGCTTTCAAAACGCTCTGTTTGTTCCCCCAAGAGGTAGCGCCCCGAATGGAGGGTGCGAGCCAAGAGCCGCTCAACCTCTCTCATGTAGGCCAAATTGACCCGATGCAAGTCAAGATACTTAATGTCCATACCCCTTATAATGCTATTTCATATTCATCGTAACACACGCCGCGGCCCCCGAAACCTTCTTTTTGGAAAGCCAGACCTTCGTTGAGCCAAGCCCCGCCTTGCTCCGTCGAGATACCGAAATCGAAATAGCGGCACTGGGGAAAGCAGGCTTCTGAGTTCAGTTCTGCAAACAACAGGTCAAGAGCGCCCAGTCCACGGCCCTCGTCGCCAGCGGCAATATACTGCACGTGAGCCACACGCCGCGTCACATAGACAACACAGCCGCCCAGCACCGCACCGTCGCGCTTCACGGTAAACAAACGCACTTGTTGAGGAAACCGTCCGTGGAGTAACATGATTTCATCCAGCGTATGCACCGGCATACGTCCGTGACGCTCCGTCAGCACAGCCGTCAGCACAGCCCAATAAGCCCGCCAGTCTTCCGGCGAAGCCGCATGGCTCACCGCCAGACCGTTCTTTCGCGCTTTATTCACGCCCCTGCGCCGCAACGTCGTCAGTTTACCCTGTCCCAGAGCCGTCACCTGCGCCACGCTGCGGCCCACAAGCCGCCCGCCCAGGCGGAAAAGGGCATAGAGGTCCTCTTCCGCAGGTTGTGTGTGGTAAATGTGCGGCACGGGTTTATAGAGCAACCGGCGGCAAGGGGTTTCGCGCCGGAACCAGTCCAAGGCCGCCGACAGCATCTCCATCGTCTCCAACGTGCCCACGCCCGCCGGTGTCAGCAGACCGCCGTAGGTCAGCCCCCCGTGCGAGACAGCGGTGTCACCGTCAACCGTAGCAGGCAAAACGCCCCGCAAGCGGCCGTGTGACCCGTCATAAAAGAGCAGCGATGCGTCTGTGAAACGGTCGGCATGGTAGTCCATGTAATGGCGCATCAGTAAAAACGTGCCCTGCCGCGATGCCGTCACGGCCAAGTCCCACGTGCGGGCCTCCTCCGCCCCATAGCGTTTCACTTCCATCCCTTCCCGCTTTTAAACGTTTCGTAATCGTTCACGTAACCCGCCGCGTCGTAGGCACCGGAAGCCAGCACCACGCACACCGTAGCGGGTTGGAAGTCATAAAGACGGCACCACACCCCGGCGGGTATCACAATGCCCTCTTCAGGGCGCTCCAGCCGATAGGTCGTCCGGCCGTTGCCCGCATCGACGTCAATCTTGAAACCCCCGCATACGGCAAACACCGCTTCATGGCACGTGCGGTGGGCATGCCCCCCGCGTTCGCCACCGGCAGGCACGTCCGTAATCCAGAACACGCGGTCCACGGCAAAGGGCACCTCCCTCATCGCTTCCGCCACACACAGGCTGCCGCGCAAGTCATCGTGACGCGCCAGGCCAATCAACCCACATTCCGGCTCTTTGAGGCTACTCATCGTTCTTCGGTCATTCTTTTGGGTGCAAAGATAATCATTCTGCTGCACAGTATACGCCATGACAGCCCGTTCTTTTGGGCCACCGCTCACCCTGAAAACAATTCCAAGAAAAAGCGGAAACTTACATTTTAAACGGAATTTCATGCTGTTTAGTCTATCCCGAGCGTCATTTTTTCTATGTCCGACACAGTCTAGTCCATGTCTGATATCGTTAAATCTATGTCCGTTACCGTTTGCTTTTACTGCATTTCCACATCTTCTGCAGGCGTTTTTCGGGGGGCATAGCGTGGGGTTATTTGGTCGAAAAATGGTCTTTTTGATTGTTTTTTCAATAAAAAAGTGACGAAAAGTTTGCAGGATAACCGGAAATGTGTAATTTTGCAACGGAAATATGTCCCAAAAACGAGAAAGATGACGTTTACAGCTATTTTTTGGTGGTGGCGCAACTCAGAATCCAAACATTGTGAGTCCGCTCGTCGTATGCCAAAATAAAAACAGCTGAAGAATAGATAAGGAATTTATTTGAGACCTGCCGAACTTACGGCAGGTCTTTTTTGTATTTAGCAAAAACGAAAAGAAAAGAATGGATTACAAAGTGAACAAGGCCGGTTATTACGGCGAGTATGGCGGGGCATGGGTGCCCGAAGTGCTCCATCGCTGTACGGAAGAACTGAGGGCGGCTTACGCGGACGTTATTGAAAGTGCTGAATTTCAAGAAACGTTCCGCCAGATGCTCCGCGACTACGTGGGTCGCCCTTCTGCACTCTACGAAGCACGGCGGCTGAGCGACAAGTACGGTGCCCGCATATTCTTGAAACGGGAGGACCTCAACCACACGGGAGCTCACAAAATTAACAATGCCCTCGGACAGATTCTGCTGGCCCGACAGATGGGGAAACGGCGCGTTATCTGCGAGACGGGTGCAGGTCAGCATGGTGTGGCGACGGCTACGGTGTGCGCCCTGATGGACATGCCTTGCTGCGTCTACATGGGACTGACCGACATGAAGCGCCAACGGCCTAACGTGGAGCGGATGCGCATGCTGGGAGCAGAGGTGAGAGCTGTCAGGAGCGGTAACATGACGCTGAAGGATGCTGTGAACGAGGCCATACGCGACTGGTGCTGCCATCCGGACGACACGTTCTATATTATGGGGTCGGCCGTGGGGCCACACCCCTATCCCGACATGGTGGCTCGCTTTCAAAGTGTCATCAGCGAGGAAATAAGATTGCAGTTGTACAGGCAGACAGGACGGGAGTGGCCCGACTGGCTCATGGCCTGCGTCGGAGGCGGCAGCAACGCCATCGGGACCTTCTATCACTACCTTGACGATAAACGCGTGCGCCTCATAGCTGCGGAAGCGGCAGGGATGGGAACGGATACGCCCATGACGGCGGCCACCATCGGCTGCGGACGTGTGGGCATACTGCACGGTAGCCGTACGATGGTCCTGCAAACAGAAGACGGACAGGTCTCCGAACCCTATTCCATTTCGACTGGACTGGACTACCCGGGCATCGGACCGGCCCACGCCCATCTGGCCGCCTCGGGAAGGGCGACATACTACGCTGTCACCGACAACGAAGCCCTCAGGGCGGCCTACGAACTGACCAGGCTGGAGGGCATCATTCCTGCCTTGGAGAGTGCTCACATTCTGGCCGTACTGCCGAAGCTGGAATTCAAGCCCGACGACCTCGTGGTGCTCACCGTGAGCGGACGGGGCGACAAGGACATGGATACCTATCTTAAATACCAACAGGAAATAACCCTTTAATAATGAAGTGTCATGGATAAGATTTTCAACTACGAAGACACATCGCAGACCATGCTGGCTGACCGCTACACACCGGTAAATGCCTACATGAAAGTGCGTGACCTGTACACACAGAGTTGTCTGATGGAAAGTTCTGATTACCAAAGCGAGCAGCATAGCCGCTCGTTCATCTGCTTCCACCCTCTGGCCAGCATCGCCGTGGGACACGGTAAGGCGACCCTGCAATGGCCCGACGGCACACAACAAACGCATGAACTGGGGAAAGGCTTCCGTGTGGATGATGCTTTCGAACGTTTTATGTCACAACTACACGTTGAGAACGACGAGAAAGGAGTGTGCTGTCTTTATGGCTTTACGGCCTACGATGCCGTGCGCTATTTTGAGGCCATCCCAATAGCAGACGAAACGGCAGAGCGCAATGACGCACCGGATATTCTCTATATCCTGTTCAAAAACATTATCGTATTCAACCATTACGGCGATACCATGGAGATTCACCAACTTACAGGCGAGGGACTCGAAGATGAAACATACCGCATCCTGCAACTACTAAACAGTCCTAACACCCCGGAATTCGGTTTCCATGCCGTAGGACCTTGCACCAGTACCCTGACCGACGAACAACACAAGGCAAACATCAGGACCTGTATCAGTCACTGCCTCAGAGGCGACACGTTCCAGATTGTGCCCAGCAGACGCTTCATACAACATTACGAAGGCGATGACCTCAGGCTGTACAGGGCGCTACGCAGTATCAATCCCTCGCCCTACCTGTTTTATTTCGACTTCGGGGGATTCCGTATCTTTGGCAGTTCACCTGAAACCCACTGCTGCATACGTAAACGGAAGGCTTACATAGACCCGATTGCCGGCACCGTAGCCCGCACAGGCCAAACGGAAGACGATAAACAGGCTGCACAATATCTGCGAGACAACCAGAAAGAAAATGCCGAACACGTCATGCTGGTAGATTTGGCCCGCAACGATTTGAGTAGAAATTGCCATGATGTAACAGTTGAACGTTACAAGGAGATGCAGTATTATAGCCACGTTATTCACTTGGTGAGCCGAGTGAGCGGACAACTCAACGATGAAGCCCAAACATTCCGTACTTTTGTTGACACATTCCCCGCAGGCACGCTCTCCGGAGCACCAAAAGTGGAAGCCATGCGCATCATTAACCAGCTGGAACCGCATAACCGTGGCGCATACGCTGGCTGTATCGGCACTATCGGGCTGAACGGAGACCTGAACCAAGCCATCATCATTCGTTCATTCGTCAGCCGGAACGGCGAACTGTGGTTTCAGGCAGGAAGCGGTGTCGTTGCAAAAAGTGACGAAGAGTATGAACTACAAGAAGTCAATCATAAACTTGGCGCCCTGCGGCGTGCAATAGAAATGGCACAAAAATAGTAATGCAATGAAGACCGTTATAATAGACAATTACGACTCTTTTTCGTATAATCTTGCACACATGTTGCGCCATCTTGGAGCTGACGTCGACGTGCTCCGCAATGATGCGTTTAATGTAGACAGTCTCAACATCTACGACCATATCGTCCTGTCACCGGGACCTGGTATCCCTGATGAAGCAGGGCTAACCTTGAAAGTCATCGAATGTTGGGCCCACAAAAAGCCTATTTTAGGTGTATGTCTTGGCCATCAGGCCATAGGACAATATTTCGGCGCTAAATTGTCTAATTTACCGAACGTATCCCA
>JAEEGL013365061.1_pt1 | contig 16440 bp, 15 predicted proteins | sample 9134231 | NCBI WGS metagenome assembly JAEEGL01 (sample SAMN16246548, study PRJNA631951) | gut metagenome | biome: gut microbiome; feature: rumen; material: fiber-attached | host: Bos | place: Iran: Karaj | collected 2018-10
AGATGGGGAACAAATCTAACATGGACATACTACTTAACTAGTATAATAATGTTATTTTTCTTACCTATAATACCAGTAGTAATATCATGTATTTTAGGTGTTATAACATCAAGTATATCAAGCAGATTCAAATATAAGAATGCTACACAAATAATTATTACAACCATATTCTTATTAGGTATTATTTATATATCTTATAATACAGATAATATATTAAATTATTTAATTAAACATGCAACTAGTATGAATGATTTAATAATTAAAATATATTATCCAGCCGGAATATATTCTAAGCTAATAACAGAATTTAAATTAATAGATTTATTAATATTTATATTAGTTAATATAGTTGTATTTGTAGTAGCTATATTTGCTTTAAGCAAAGTATACTTTAAAATAAATTCAAGATTAAAAAAAGTAACTACAACAAAAAAAATAAGTATAAATAAATTACATATCGAAGAACATTCACAAACAAGATCATTAATTAAAAAGGAATTAAATACATTCTTTAAAACACCAGTATTCATAATTAATGCTGGATTCGGTTTAGTACTATTTGTAATAGCTACAATAGCAATATTATTTAAATATGATTCTTTTATAAATGAAATAACTAATCCTCAATCAGGATTAAATCTAAGTAAAAACTTTATATTAAATAATTCATCTATATTAATACTATCTATAACAGCATTTACAGCCTTTATGACATCAATCACAAGTTCAGTCATAAGTTTAGAAGGTAAAACAATAAACATTCTTAAATCGCTTCCTATTAAGGTCAAAACAATATTGATGTCTAAAATATATGCTTGTATGGTTCTAACAACACCATTACTACTAATAGGTAACATAGCATTACTAATTAAACTAAAGATCAATATAATAGAATCTATATTAATATTAATTCTATCCATAATATTACCTTTAGTATCACATTTAATTGGTTTAATAGTTAATCTAAAATATCCAAAATTAGATGCAGAAAACCCTACAGAAATAGTTAAACAAAGTGCAAGTTGCTTTATATCAGTAATGGTTGGAATGATTTTACTAATACTATATGTAATCATATTAGTTAAAATAATTAAAATCTTTAGTTCAACAACAATACTATTACTAGCTGTTGCAGTATTTAGTTTAATAGACATTTTGTTATATTTATATCTCATCAATGTTGGAGTTAAAGATTATAATAAATTATCAATATAAAAGACTAGAAATAGTCTTTTTTTATATTAAAACGTCAAACCATAATCAATCAAACTACTTAACTAACAAAAATACCCAATAAATATGGTAAAATAATATTATAAGATAGAGGAGTTTGATATTATGGCAAGTGAAGACATATCTGCACCAGTACAAGAACTATTAAAAAGAGATGAATATTATCTATTTTATGAAATGATGATGCACTCTCTAAAAACAGATAATGTAGATGAAGGATTAAACTTAACTTTAGGTTTATTACGCGAATATTTACAATCAGGTAATATAGTTCTTTATAAAAAAAGAGAAGACGGAACATATATTTATAAAAAAAGCGATGTCCCAATGCCTGAAGAAGTTAAAACCATAAGTTGTATCATAAATAAAACTGCCCCTCTAGCAGAATCAAAAGGAATATTTACATTAGACATTAATCAAGAATATTCAATAAAGAATATGACTCAAATAAATATTAAAGGTAACGATGCTGAATATATATTAGCAATTAATAACTATTCAAAGCCAAAAACTTTACCAATAGATTTCTGGGAAAAATTAAAAGAAACATTTATAGTTATCATGAAAAGAGCTGAAAGTTATTATAAAAATACTCAAGCTATGAGTATCGATCTACTAACTGGACTAGATAACAGAAATTCATATGAAAACAGAATAAATGGAATGGACGAATCAGAAAAAGGATTAGTATTTGGTATATTCGATTTATTTAGATTAAAATATGTTAATGATAATTATAATCATGCTGTAGGAGATAAATATATAAAAGAAGCCGCAAGAATAATGCAAAAATATTGGCCAAAGCATAGAGTAATCACTAACGAAGATGGAACCGAAACATACAAAGAGACAGGAGACGTTGTATATAGAGTTGGTGGAGATGAATTCGTCGTACTAACAAAAGAAAATATTGAATTAACAAAATTAAAAGCTCAAATTGCCAACCAAGAATTGCAAAGTATTGATTTAGGTATCGGCGAACAAATACCAATAGGATTAAATAATGGTATTGTAATGCATGAACCAGGAGACAAAATAAAGAATACTGTTGCTGCCGCTGATCAAATAATGACTGAAGATAAAAAAAGAATGTACGAAGAAAATGGTCTTGAAAGAAGAAAATAGAAAATATATACAAAAATACGAAAAATAAAAAAATTCGTATTTTTTCATGCTAAAATATAGTAAATGTTATTCAAAGTTGACAAATTTCCAACGCAACTATATAGAACGCAACCAAAAATAATACTATAATTTTAGTCATGAAAGAGGTGATTAGTATGACAATTGGAGAAAGATTGTTAAAACTAAGAAAAAATAAAAATATTTCGCAAGAAGATCTTGCTAATGTACTAGATGTATCTAGACAAACAGTGTCAAAATGGGAGACTGATCAAAGTACTCCTGACTTTGATAAAATCATTCCATTATGTGAGTATTTTGGAATAACATCTGATGAATTACTTACAGGCAACCAAAATATAAAGGATGCTAAAAAAGAAAACGTAAAAAGTAACTTTGCTAGAAATATAGCAGTAGCTGTAATGTTATACATATTTGCGTTAATTTCTATCATAGCAATAGGTGGAGGATTAGGTAGACCAATATTAGGTGTATCAGTATTCTTTGGCTTTATAGCCATTGCTACAGGTTTATTAATCTATAATGGTATCTATTATAGTAAAGAATCAGAAGAACCAAAAGAAGCTAAAGATAATAGTATAGAAAAACAAGTAATGAGCATTATTGATATTCTTGGTGTAACAGTTTATCTATTAGTATCATTCTTAACTATGGCTTGGCATATAACATGGATAATCTTCTTAATAGTTGGTTTAATTAAAGCAATAGTAAAATTGATTATGATGCTTGGTTCCAGCAAAGGAAAGAGTGAAGAATAATGAATAAAGCAGTAACCGTTATATTAATAATATTATTATCATTAGTTACTATCGTAATAACAGGTGTATTTATATTATTAATGAAAGGGGATTTCAATTTCAACTTTATAAATTTCTTCAATATAGGTTATTCAGAGAATCTAGTTGATTCAAAAGAATATGAAATAATCGAAGATATCGAAATTAACTGCGACGTAGCAGATGTTTTCATAGAAGAAGGAAATGAAGGCAAAATTAAAGTAGAATTATATTCTGAAGATTCTGAAGATTACTTCATAAAAGAAGAAAATAATAAAATAATAGTAAAATTAAATTCTAAAAAGAATAAAATTCATTTTGGTGGCAAACAAAATAAAGTATTAGTAACAATACCAAAAGATTATGAAAACAAAATAAACGTTAAAACTACTACTGGCGACACTAAAGTTCAATCATTTGCTAATATGAAACTAGAAGTAAATGGAACTACTGGTGACATCAAAATAGGAGAAGTAAATAGATTAGATTTTGAATTAAGCACTGGTGACATTAAAGCAGATAGTTTAAATTATATTTCTGGTAAATTAACTACTGGTGATATTAAAATAGGAAACGTAGAAGAATTTAGTGCAGCAACATCAACTGGAGACATAGTAATTGAAAAAGTAAACAAGAGAATTTATGCCAAGACAACAACTGGTGATGTAAAAATTGATAAAGCATCATTAAGTGAAGATTCTACAATCAAAACTAGTACTGGTGATGTAAAAATCGAATCTCTTGAAGGAGTTTATGTAGAAGCATCTGCAAATACTGGCGATATTAAAATAAATAATAATGATAGACATGCCGAAAAAACTATAACAATATCTACATCAACTGGAGATATCAAAGTTAATTAATTGACTAAGTGAAAGCTTAGTCTTTTTTTATGTTATAATTTAAGAGAATTAATAGAAAGGAATATATTATGGAATACGAATATAGTTATAAAGTATCAAACTTAGACGAATATTTAGAATACGTAAATAAGCATTATAAGTTTATAGAAAAAACTAAAGAAACAAGAACTATATATAGAACAGATGAAACAATAGCAAGAATAACAATAAGAAATAATAAAATGTATTTAGACTTTAAAGAAAATATTTTAAGAGATGAAGATCTAATAGAAAGAAAAGAGTCAAAGCAAATAAAATTCGATAATTTAAGTAATTGTGAAGATATATTATATTTCCTAGGATATACAAAAGATAATACACTTGTAAGAACTAGATCTATATATATTGGAGAAAATATTAAATTCGAAATAGATGAATATGAAAAACCAGAGAAAGCATTTGTCTTCAGCTTTGAAGGAGATAAGTCAACCTGTGACAACCTATACAAAGAATTAGACAACCTAAATAAAAAATATAAATTATAGAAGATAATTATATTGAAGAAATAAAAATAAATGTTAAAATTATAATAGGAAGGAGAATAAAAAATGAAAAAATATCTTAAAATCTTTTTATCTTTAATCATGGTATTTGCTTTAACAGGATGTGTTAAATATAACGTTAACATGGAGGTTAAAAAAGATAAATCGGTAACATTAGAAGTTATTTACGCAATAGATACTTCTTATGCTGAAAGTTTCACTTCTGGATGGGAAACTGAAGAATATGATTCAGAAGAATATGAAGATATTGATGTATCTGAAGATTTAGACGAAACTAAAGAAATTGATTTATATGCAGAAAAAGAAGAAACTGAAGAAGAAGACGATGAAGAAGATATTTCTACAATCGGTTCTGAACCTGAAGCAGTTAAAAAAGAAGACTATGAATGGTTAGAGAAAAAAGGATATAAAGTAGAGGATTACAGTTACGAAAAAGATGGTAGCAAATATGTAGGCGTTAAAATTACTAAGAAATTTGATTCTATCGATGACATTGCTAAGAGTAAAGATACTGAAGTAGACTTCACTGCTTTATTCAATGACAAAGATAAATTTGATGACAGCCATATTTATGCTAAAAAAGGAAGCGTATATAAAGCTAACTTCGTATTCGACTTTACTCAAGATGGTGAAGATGTAAGCGAAGAATATAAAGCATATCAAACAGTATTTGATATGAAGTATTCAATAACACTACCAAATAAAGCTAAAAAACATAATGCCACTAGAGTATCTGATGATGGTAAAACTTATACATGGAACTTAAAATATGGTAAGAAGAATAAAGTAGAATACGAATTTGAATTCGGCAATACAAGAACTATATTATTAATCGTAATTGGTATTCTTGCTGTAATAGCTATTGTAGCAGGTGTAGTTCTATTAAAGAAAAAACCAGCTAAAACAGTAGAATAATTAAAAGAGATTAAGTAAAAACTTAATCTTTTTTTATGAATAAATGATATAATTAAAAAGAGGGCGATGGTTATGAATAAAACATTTTTATCAGAAGAGGAAGTAAATAAAGCATTAATAGATTATTATAGCTTATTTATAGATGGAAAATTAGAAGTATCTAAATATATATTTATGGGAGCAGATAGACTTCATATAGGTTTTTCTTTATTAATAAGAGATGAAGATAATAAATTAATAGACAAGAAAAGAATTACTGAAGAAGATCTAACAGCAGCTTTTAAAAACTATATGAAAGATTCACCAGTAGAATATGATGGTTTTAAATACCTTGGTGGAGTAAGAAGAGAAGGCTACTACCCAGGCGAAGAAGCCCCTTATTTTGAGGGAGTAGAAATACAAACTAAGCAAAAAGAAGTAGCTCAAAAATTATCATTATCATAAGAATAAAATAATTAGCACTTGGTATTGACAAGTGCTAATTTTAGTATTATAATGTAAGCGTAATAAGAAAAGAAGACTTATTACAGGTATAACAAATATATTGTGCTACCTAATCGTAACACGTTATGGAAGGAAGTTGATATATATGATGTTAGTACCTAGAAACAATTTTGATTTGTTTGATGATTTCTTCGATGATGATTTCTTCCCAAAGCATGAATTCTTAGCAAAAAAAGAAAGAAATCTAATGAAAACAGATATTAAGGAAACTAAGGACGGATTCAAACTAGACATTGATTTACCAGGTTTCGAAAAAGACAACATTAATCTTTCATTAGATAATGGATATTTAAACATTCATGCTAAAGTAGAAAAAGAAGATCATAACAAAGAAGACGAAAAATTCGTTCGTCGTGAAAGATTCTATGGAGAATGCTCTCGTAGCTTCTATGTAGGAGACGATATCAAAGAAGAAGATATTCATGCAGAATTTAAAAATGGTATCTTAAAACTAGAAATACCTAAAAAACAAATCGAAAACAAACAAAAAGAAATCAAACAAATACCAATCAAATAACTATAAAATAGGAGGTCAAAAGCCTTCTATTTTTAGTTTAAATTCAAAAATGCTATTAAAAGTAGACAAAATAATATGATATAATTATAAAGAATTTTAAAAATGCACTTAAAAGTTGGTAGAAGTAAACACTCATATTTTATATACTTTAAGGCATGAAAGGAGATAGTCTAATGAAATTCGGAGAAAATCTTAAATTAATTAGAAAATCAAAAAATATATCACAAGAAGAATTAGCAGAAAGGTTAGGAGTAGCTAGACAAAGTATCAGCAAGTGGGAAACAGGTGAAAACTATCCTACTATGAATAACATCTTATGCCTATGTGATATCTTTAGATGTCAAATTAATGAAATAGTTCATGAAGATTTCGAAGATATAAATCATTTAGACGAAGAAATTAAAATGAGTGTTGTAAAATTTAAAAGAGAAAAGCAAAAGAAAGTGAAAATATTAAGTAAGATATTATCTGTATTTGGTAAAATTGGAGCTATCGTTGCTAGAGTAGGAATTGTTGCTGTAGCAATAGGTATGATCTGTGTAGGCATTATATATGCTAATATAGATATCAAAGATGATAAAATCATTGCTGTTGGAACAGAAATGAGAATCGAAGAACAAGGCGATGACATTGTCTTAGTATCTAAAGACCATGAAAACATAAAATTAGATATAAGTGTTAATGACAAAAAAGTAATTAAAAACAGTTTAGAAAAGTTTAAAAAACCAGTAGCTTTTGGTTTAGCAGAATTAAGTTTTGCAGGTATCATAGTACTATTAGTATTTGTATCAAAAGTTATGACACATTTATCTAAATTATTTAAAAACATCCATGATGGTGATACACCATTCACATTAGAGAATGTTAATCATATCAAAAAAATGTCTTACTATATGATTGCAGCTATTGTTACTTCAACAGTAGCTGAGATTTGCTTCTTCATCGCTTTCACAATTGACGGAACTATTGAATTTAACTTATTCAACTTAGTAGAAATAATCTTCTTATATGCTATAGCATACATATTTGAATATGGTTATGAAATTCAATGCGACTCAAAAGGTAAAATATACGGCGAAACAGAAGAATAATATTTTTAAAACTAGAACGAATTGCATATTCGTTCTTTTTTGTTATAATAATTCACCAGAAGAAGGGGATTTTATGGACTACGAAATGTTAGTAAATAAACAAAATCCATTAACAAAAGATTATGAACCAGAAGAATTATATGAAATTCATGAACCAATGAGTGAGAAATTAGATAAATCATATATAAATAGATTAAATCTAGTAGCTCTTATTGGATTCAAGTTAATGCAACATGAGGCATTAAAAGAAGGATACGAATTCTATATCGATTCATCATATAGAACATACGAATATCAAGAAAGAATATTTAACCAAAATGCCTTAGATAATGGAATAGAACATGCCAAAAGCTTCGTAGCTCTACCTGGAACCAGCGAACATCAAACTGGTTTAGCAATTGATATAGTAATTAGTAAAGCAAAAGAACTTCAAGAAACATTTGATGAAGAATCCCCAGAAGCAATATGGTTATTCAATAATGCTCATCGATTTGGCTATATATTAAGATATCCTAAAGGCAAATCAGATATCACAGGTTATTCATACGAACCATGGCACTTTAGATTTGTAGGAACTGAACTAGCTACAGAACTATATAATAAGCAAATTACATTAGAAGAATACTATAATTTAAAACAAAGCCAAAATCCTCCTATGAAACTAGAATTGAGAAGAGACATATAGTCTCTTTTTTTACGTATAAAAATTAAAGATTATATTTTTTTAACAAAATAATTCTTTATTTATGTTATAATGTTAGAGAAAGTAGTGAAGTATATGGCAGATAAAGAAAAAAGTGAATTGTTTAATGCCTACATGGTTGGCTATAAGATGAACGTAATTGAAGGCTATTTTGCAGCTTTCTCAGACACATTAAATCAAATAAACGGATTCGTAGAAGCAAATGTTAATGCATCTCTAGCATCATCAGCATATGGTGATCTAGGCGGTAAGTTATTATCAATTTGGGATAATAACGCATCTACATTTAGTGATTTCCATGATAACTTTGATACATGGTCTCAAGTAGTAGCAGTAATATCAGCAAATAATAAAACATTTGCAGTTGAAGCTCAAGATACATACCGAGACAATGCTGGAACTTTAAATGGAGTTCAAGATGCAAGAAAATTCGTATCAGCAAATAATGGTACTACAGACTTAAGTAAACATGCTGGTTATGATGAATTAAGTGCCGATGCTAAAGAAGTATTAGACGGAATGTCTAGAGCATCTACAATAACTACTGAAAAGAATAATAAATATGGTGGTAAAACCATTAAATATACAAATACCGAAGGTAAAAAAGTTGAAATCTATTACGACGAAGAAAATGTTCTTGTTGGTAAAAAGGTTGGCGACACATATTACAATGAAAAAGGTGTCAAAGTTGATTCATTACCTTCTGCAAAACAACACGCACAAGATAAACAAGATAAAATTGATAAAGCTAAAGAAGAAGACGAAAAGAGAAAAAGTGGAGTTCTATCATACGAAGTTGGTAAAGTTCCTGAACCTGGTGTTGAAGCAGCAAATATTCAACGTCTAGATTCTGGTAGTGGTGGTAGAGCAACATTACTTGACTTCCAAGTAGATGGCGTTTCTTTAGGTCAAGATGGTTCAATAACAATCAAAAAAGGATCAACTGTTAAGATTACAGTTTCATTCCCAGAAGAAATTGAAGGCGTAGACACTTGTAAAAGAACTAACTACGACGGTGGTGGCGGATGGTCCAAATATGTTACGCAAAAAAATGATCCAATGGTTAAAAAGAATGATTCTAGTACATACGTAAAAACAAGAACATATGACTGGTACATTACAGGTGATGAAACAGGAAGTGTAACATTATCACAAACTGCTTTATTCAGTTTAACTGGTAAACATAAATATGGTACATATAAAGGAATGTGTAGATTACACGTTAATATAGTAGATTAAAAGAGGTAAAACCTCTTTTTTCTGTTGATTAAAAATATATAAAAATATTATAATTAATATGTTATAATAAAAAAGTAAGGTAGTGAAATATATGGCCGCATCAAAAAATGATAAAAACGATAAAAGCGAATTATTTAATATAACTAACGTAAGTACAAAGATGAGCAACATTGAAGAACATTTCTCAAGTTTTGCCGATACATTAAATTCAATTAATGGTTTCGTGCAAGCAAATGTTAATGCATCTTTAGCATCATCAGCATATGGAGACCTAGGTGGAAAATTATTAAACATTTGGGACCACAACGCTTCAACATTTAACGATTTCCACGAGAATTTTGATAATTGGTCAAAAGTTGTTGCAATAATCTCAGCAAACAACAGTGAATTTAGTGTTGATGCTCAAGCTACATATCGTGATAATGCAGGAACACTAAATGGCGTTCAAGAAGCAAGAAGTTTTGTTTCTAAGAGTAATGGACTTGCTAATGTTGCAGCAACAGAAGGATTCAATAGCTTAAGTGAAGATGCGCGTAAAGTTTTAGATGGAGCATATAAAGCACAAACTAGAACTGAAGAAAGTAACAATACTTACGGTGGTAAAACAGTCATTTACACAGATGCAGCAGGTAATAAGATTGAAGAATATTATGACAAAGATGGTAACAAAGTTGGTAAAAAAGTTACTGATAAAGATGGAAAAACTACTTATTACAATAGTAAGGGTGTTAAAGTTGATAAACTACCTACTAAGAGTGAATATGAAAAAGAATTAGAAGATAAAAAAGCAGAAAAAGAAGAATACTTCAAGAAAAACGATTCATATTATATGAACCATATAGATGACTTGAAATTCGGTGAATTTACAAGAGAAGTTATCACAGTTGATGGTGAAGAAATCGTATGTTATGTATATAAACCAGATTATGGAACAGAAGTTACTGGTCTTCCAGTTATGATGTATATGACAGGTCAAAGTATGGAAGGAAACGGAGAAGGAATCGTAACTTATGGTGGCTTAGGAAGCGCCTTAAATGGTCAAACAGTTACACCTACAGGTTTAGTCGTAATACCTTACGTTCCAGACGGATACCATTATGAAAGTAAAGATTATAGAGATAAGTTAAATAAAATCCCATCAATCATTGCAGAAAAATATAATGGTGATACAAATAGATTATCAATTGGTGGATGTAGTTATGGTGGTGTAGCAGCTTACAAGATAGTTGATGAACACCCTGATACATATGCAGCAGTAGTTACTGCAGCTGGTGCAAACGATGTAACAAGCGCCTTCAATGGTGTATCAGTAGTTAACTTCCTTCCAGATGGAAATAGCGGAAGCGACCATACAAATCCAAATTACATTAAACAACAAAGTAATGCTGTTAATAGCGTTGGAGGAGAATCTCAAACAATAAAAATTAATGGCCAATATGGTCATACTAACGTAGCCAACTATGGATTCTGGTACAAGTATGACTTTGATGGTGATGGCAAAGAAGAATATGCTTTTGAATGGGCATTCAACCACACATTAGATGGTTCAGATTCAACAGTTAACGGATAGAATCGGGTGACAAATATGGCAGAAAGCCAATCAGAATTATTCAATGCTCAAAGTGTAAGCCTTAAAATGAATAATATCGAAGGATATTTTTCAGATTTCGCTGATACTTTAGATCGTATTAATGCATTCGTTCAAACAAACGTAAATGCATCTCTAGCTTCTGCTGTATATGGAGATCTTGGTGGAAAGCTAATAAACATATGGAATCAAAACGCAGCAACATTTAATGATTTCCATGAAAACTTCGATAATTGGGCTGCCGTAGTAGCAATTATCACTTCAAATAATAAAGAATTCGCTGTAGATTCAAATGCTACGTATAGAGATAATGCTGGAACACAAGATGGCGTACAAAGTGCAAGAGATTTTGTATCTAAGAGCAACGGACTTGCCAATGTTACAGCAACAGAAGGTTTCAGTAGTCTAGATGAAGATACAAGAAAAATCTTCGATAGTGCTTATGGAGCAAAAACAATTGAAACAACTGAAAATACAAACAAATTTGGTGGAAGAACAATTTCATACACAGATGCAGAAGGTCAAAGAACAACTATTTACTACGATGATGAAGGAATCATGGTAGCTAAAAAAGTTGGTGACACTTACTACAATTCAAAAGGTGTAAAAATTGATTCACTTCCATCAGCAGAAGAATACAAAACAGCCAAAGAAGAAAAAAGTGCTGAAGCTAAACAAAAAGACGAAGAAGCTAAAACTGCTGAAGAATATTTAGATCCAGAAGGATTTAATGATTACCATTCTGAATTCGTTAATTCAATTAAAGATGGAGCTATAGCCACATATGAAAAATATGGTGTTTTACCATCATTAACAATCGCTCAAGCAGTTATGGAAAGTGGATGGGGCAGAAGTCCAATCGGACATAACCTATTCGGAATCAAAGCCGGAAGCAAATGGGATGGCAAAGTAGTAAGATGTGGAACACATGAACAATTAGAAGATGGAACTGTAGTTCAAACATCAGCAGTGTTTAGAGATTATGATTCATTTGAAGAATCAATTGATGATCATGGAAAATTAGTATCTCAAGGAAGATATGAAAAAGTACCTGAAGCAACCAACTATAAAGAAGCAGCTCAAGCTGTTGCTGATGCTGGTTATGCAACAAGTCATAATTATGCGGATAGTTTAATTGGTCTTATAGAAAAATACGGTTTAGATCAATGGGATCCTAAAACGACATAAAGATTAAGTAGTAATACTTAATTTTTTTATGTAAATAATCTAATTGATATCATTGACAAATTATTATATAATTATTAAGAGAATAAAAGGTGATATTTATGTTAAAAGCAATTTGTTTAGGAAGAGTAAAATACGACATAAACTTAGTCGTTGATGTATTGCCTCCAGAAGGATCAACACAAGAATTTTTCAACAAAGTAGGATGTGGTGGAGGATGTGCATCTAATATAGGTGTAGGTCTATCTAAATGGGGCATCAGCGTAGCTATGTCAGGTGTTGTAGGTAATGATGTATACGGAACAAGAATTAAAGAAGAATTTGATAACGCTCATATGGACATGCGTTTTATTGAACAATCTTTCAATAATGACACTCCATTATCAACTATATTGATAAACAAAAGTACTGGAAAACATACAATATGTAACATTTCAGATAAATATGTAGGTATTAAAAAGATGGATTATGACTTTGCTCCAGACTTATTAGTATCTGATGGATATGATGCAATAGCATCAAAGAATTTATTCGAAAGATTTCCAAACTGCCCATCAGTATTAGTAGCTTCAATCATAACTAAAGAAGTTATAGATTTATGTCGTAAAGCAAAATACGTAATTTGTTCTTTAGAATTTGCTGAAAGCGTAAGTGGTAAAAAAGTTGACCTACAAAAGATGGAAACTTTAATTGAGTGTTTCCAAAAATTAAAGAAAAGATATTTAAGTACTAATTTCGTAATCACACTAGGTGAAAAAGGTGCCTTATATGCAATTGGTAATGATATAAAAATAAGCCCAAGTTTAAAAGTACAAGTAGTTGATACACATGGAGCTAAAGATACATTTGCTATGGCTTTCTCTTATATCATTGCTAAAGAAAAAGATTTCGAAAAAGCAGTTAAATATGGTTGTATTGCATCTGGTCTAGCAACTACACAAATTGGTGCTAGAACATCAATACCAACATTAGAAGAGGTAAGAAAGATATATGAACAAAGTTATTAGAGATCCATTCACAGTTAATCTTCCACATCTTGATATTCATGGTGAAACAAGTGCAACATGCATAGTTTTAATTAATAACTTTATTAATGATAATCTTAAATTAAGAAACAAAAAAATAATCGTAGTTCATGGTAAAGGAACTGGAGTTCTAAAAAACACTACCCATGAATTACTAAAGAAAAATAAAAAAGTAAATAAATATTATATAGATGGCTTAAATGATGGCCAAACAATAATTGAATTAAATTTATAGGGGGAATACTTATGGATAACGTATTAAAAAACAAAATAGAGCAAATAATAAGTTCATTAGAAACAGAAACCATAAATATTGCTACTAAAATTGACTTAAATAAAGAACCAACAGATAACTATTCAAGAACAAGAGACCTAATAAACATTGGGTCCGTTATCTTATGGCTTAAAAATTATCTTAAACAAGGTGTTACTAGCGATGAACTAGAACAAAAAATAAAACTATTCGAAGAAGTAATAAAAGATCATCGTTATACAACTGCTGGAGCAATAAGTGAAATAGCATATCAAACTAATCGCTTAATTACTGAAGCCTTAGATGAAAAAGAAACAAAGCAATTAATAGAACAAATAATTTATTCAGATGAAAATAAATTATATAGCGCTGAAGATTTAAGAACTCCAGCAATAGAAGACTTTGAAGCAGTAGCTAAAAGAATTAGCACTGAAGCATCAAAAGATGCTGCAAGATTAATAAAGACACTATTAAATGATGAAGATTACATAGAAAAAGTCAAAACTAGTGGTTATAGAATAGATGAAGAATTTGTTAAACCTGAATATCATCGTACTAGATCGCTATTAGAGCAAATAAATAATTCAATAGATATAAGCAATCGTTTAAATAGAATAATTAAACAAATAAAACAAAGAAATAAATAATAAATAAAGGAGGGATATTATGTTAAAAGACCATTATTCAGAAGTAATGAATGGTAATGATACAAAAGCTATACTATGGCTTGAGTCTTTTGCTGAAAAAAATCCCTCATTAAAAGAATCAATACATGCTTTCAAAAAATATTACCAACAATGTCTAAAAGTATTACAAGAAAAAGAATTAACTGATGAAGAAACTAAAAATGCTCCAACAAGAATTAAAGCTATTCAAAAATATCTTCTAAATCCATCTTTTAGACAAAAACTACTAATAGATAATAAAGAGATGAATTCTTTACCAATCCTAACAGAAAAAGAAGCAGAAGTAATAACTAAAATGAACTTTGGTAAAGATGATCAAGAAAACATTGAAAAGTTAATGAGTTTATTTGGTAAAACTCAAAAAGAAACAGAAGCCATATTAACTAAAATAGATAGATTCTATAACATGCAATTAAAATATGGTCATACAGCAAGAATAACTTATATTGCTGCATGTAATATTGAAAAAATAGGTATTACTAATGAAGTTACAATTAAAGCAATCTTAACCGCAGCTTTAATGCATGATATTGGTCGATTCTACCAAGCAGCTAATTATAATACATTAGTTGATTCAACTATGAATGAAACAATTACAATCGATGTAGATGGTCAAAAAGTAAATCTTGATGTTGATCACGCAATCGCCGGTTATTATTATTCATTAATGGATTTATATCAACTATCAAGTATTGGAACTGCCGAATATAAAGACTTAATCATCCATTCAATTGCAGCAGTAGTAGTTCGTTTCCATCAAATGAGTAATAAATCATTAACAGAATTTGATACTAAAATAAATAGTTTTGATTTCAAAAACGATTTAGAATCACAAATAATTACATTTATCATTGATTCATACAAAGATGCTGACTTACTAACTAGAAGAAAAAGCAAATACATGTATGATTCAAAACATATAACATTCATTGATAAGATAATGAATAGAATAGTTGATGAAAACCGTAAAAGAATTCAAGCACAATTACAAAACACATTCATCAACGTAGAATATGATGAAGAAGATAGAGAAGAACAAATACAAATGATAACTAATGCTTTAGATAAAAACTATCAAAGCATTGAAAATAAATTAATAACTTATTATAACAATCCAACATCAGCAGAAGGTAAGAAAGTACTAGAAGAAATAATTACTAAGATTAAAGAAGTAGTTAATGCCAGCAAAGGTTTTGAAATGATTACTTCAAAAGAAATAGAAACAATAATCAGAGACTTACCTAACTACGATATAGCTCAATCTATTGATGAAAAGTTCAAAAAAGGCCAAGTACCTAAAGAAGTAAGAAAAGTCTTTAATTTGGCTTTAAATTGCACAATGGATGCAGATAAAATAGAAATATTAAATCAAAGAGCTACTGGAATCTATAATACAGAATATAATCCATCTAGTTTTAAAATATATCCGGGCGAAACAAAATCGTTTATAGAACTATTAAATGAATTCTTCGGCTTTAAATTAGATAAAGATAATTTATATATAAATAATAATGTTGTATTAATATTAGATACTAACTTAAATAAATCACAAAAAGACTGGTTTAAGAATCAAGGAATAGATTTAAATGACCTAAAGCATCAAACAAGATCCATTCCAGTTAAAATAGAACCATCTCATCCTTTATATAACATGATAGCTACAACACCTTGGAAAAAAGTAGTAGCTAACGATAAAAGGAAGAAAAAAGACTATTCATTAAGTGAAATGCCAGTCATAAAAGTATCTCGTGAGATAATAGAAGAGAACTTACAAGGTCAAAAAGAAATAGATAAGATAAAAGTATATAGAAATCTAATAATTACACCAGAACAAATAGATTTATTCCAAACAAGTGATGATTTTAGTCGTGACGTTAGAGAATTACACGATGAATATCATGGTAAAAACCAAGAACATATTACTTGGAACCCAGTAGCAGCACTTATTTGGCAATTAAACCAATTTATAATGGTAAATATGCGTACTAAAGCATCAATAGAGTTCATAAGAGAAAATATGATTCTAGAAAAGATCTATAATCAATATAAAAACGCTCCTATGATTCAAAATGTCTTAAAACCATTTATCGCATATACATTAGTATTTACTGATATCTTAATGGTATTAAAAACTAATGGAAAAACCATATCTATGACAGCAAAAGATGATACATATC
>JAEEGL014074348.1_pt1 | contig 16440 bp, 14 predicted proteins | sample 9134231 | NCBI WGS metagenome assembly JAEEGL01 (sample SAMN16246548, study PRJNA631951) | gut metagenome | biome: gut microbiome; feature: rumen; material: fiber-attached | host: Bos | place: Iran: Karaj | collected 2018-10
AAAGCTTTTCATGCAGGGCAAGATGGTGACCGTCAATCAGGAAATCTCTTTTGAAGAGGCTGAGGAGATCGCGCTTGATTATGAGATCATGTGCGAGAAGGAAGAGAAGGTTGATGTTATCGCAGAGCTTCTTAAGGAAGATGAAGAGGATGAGTCCAAGATGGTTTCCCGTCCTCCCGTTATCTGCGTAATGGGTCACGTTGACCATGGTAAGACATCCCTGCTTGATGCCATCAGAAAGACTAATGTAATAGACCAGGAGGCCGGCGGTATCACCCAGAAGATCGGTGCGTACACCGTTAAGGTTGGTGACCGTAAGATCACATTCCTGGATACGCCCGGCCATGAAGCGTTTACTGCAATGCGTATGCGTGGTGCAAATGCAACTGATATAGCTGTTCTTGTGGTTGCTGCGGATGACGGCGTCATGCCTCAGACAATAGAGGCGGTAAACCATGCCAAGGCAGCAGGAATCGAGCTTATAGTTGCTGTAAACAAGATAGATAAGCCCGGTGCAAATATCGACAGGGTAAAGCAGGAACTTACCGAGTATGAGCTTGTTGCTGAGGACTGGGGTGGAACCACAGTGTTCGTTCCCGTATCCGCAAAGAGCGGTGAAGGTATCGAACAGCTCCTTGAGATGATCCTTCTTACTGCGGATGTGCTTGAACTGAAGGCTAATCCCAACAGAAAAGCAAGAGGCCTTGTTATAGAGGCAGAGCTTGATAAGGGACGTGGTCCGGTTGCAACCGTGCTGGTTCAGAAGGGAACCCTCCGTGTCGGCGATTTCGTATCTGCCGGCGTGTCTCACGGTAAGGTGAGGGCGATGATCGATGATAAGGGCAACAAGGTGAAGGAAGCAGGACCTTCAACACCTGTTGAGATACTGGGTCTTAGCGATGTGCCTAATGCAGGTGAAGTGCTCGTCTGCCATTCCAGCGAAAAGGAAGCAAAGAGCTTTGCCGCAACCTTTGTGGCACAGAACAAGGAGAAGCTGGTTGCAGATACAAAGGCTAAGATGTCGCTTGATGATCTCTTTGACAAGATCAAGGAAGGTAATCTTAAGGAACTCAACCTTATCGTTAAGGCTGATGTTCAGGGCTCTGTCGAGGCTGTTAAGCAGTCACTGGAGAAGCTTTCCAACGATGAAGTATTGGTTAAAGTAATCCACGGCGGTGTAGGTGCTATAAATGAGTCCGATGTTGTGCTGGCAAGTGCTTCCAATGCCATCATAATCGGTTTTGACGTAAGACCTGATGCGGTAGCTAAGCAGACTGCTGACCGTGAGGGTGTTGATATAAGGCTTTACAAAGTCATCTACCAGGCTATAGAGGATGTGGAAGCTGCCATGAAGGGCATGCTTGAGCCTATCTATGAGGAAAAGGTTATCGGACATGCAGAAGTTCGTCAGATATTCAAGGCTTCCGCTATCGGTAATATTGCAGGTTCCTTCGTAATGGACGGCCGCATTACCCGTGACTGCAAGGTAAGGATTACCAGGGAAGGCGAGCAGATATTTGAGGGTCCGCTGGCATCCCTTAAGCGATTCAAGGATGATGTGAAGGAAGTCAAGGAAGGCTATGAGTGCGGTCTTGTATTCGAGGGCTTCGACAAGATTCAGGAGCTTGATATGGTAGAGGCCTACATCATGGTTGAGGTTCCGAGAGACTGATACGGAATAAAGAGGAACGATGAAAAAAGACAGCATAAAAAATACACGGATCAACTCCGAAGTCATGAAGGTTCTGGCTGAACTCATACGCAGCGAAATAAAGGATCCCAGGGTGCCTGCATTTACGTCTGTTACAGATGTCATTGTGGCACCGGACCTTAAGACCTGTAAAGTATGGGTGAGCTTTCTCTGCGATGAGGAGCAGGAGAAAGAGGCCCTGAAGGGACTTAAATGTGCAGAAGGCTTCATGCGCAGGGAACTGGCAAGGGAACTGAATCTCCGCAATACGCCGGAGCTTACGTTTGTTGCCGACCATTCCATTGCCTATGGTAACCATATGAACAGCGTGATTGACAAGGTTTCTAAGGAAGATGCAATGATGCGTCAGAAACGCGGCGAAGAAGAATAGGGATTTGGGAGGCGGATATGGATCTTCTGAAAGAACTGGAAGGTGCAAAAAGAATAGGCATAACAGGACATGTGAGGCCGGACGGGGACTGTGTAGGTTCCTGCCTGGCCCTTTTACACTATCTGGAGATCTGCATGCCGGAGACAGAAACTGAAGTATTTCTTGAAGATCCCGGCAGGTCTTTTGCAAATATTAAGAAGCGTGACTGCCTGATCTGTGATTTTCCCGACAGGGATACCTTTGATGTTTTTGTTGTATGCGATACAACCGGCAGCAAAGACCGTACAGGAGAAGCGTTTAAATATTTTGAGTCAGCGGTTAAGACCATCAACATAGACCATCATATAAGCAATAAGGATGGCTCTGCCATGGTTAACCATGTGTGTCCGAAGGTTTCGTCCTGTGCTGAGGTTCTGTATGATCTTATGGATGAGAGTAAAGTGGATGCAGTCATAGCAGAACTCATCTACATGGGAATGGCCCACGATACCGGTGTGTTCAGGTTTTCAAACACATCACAGAGAACTATGGAGATTGCCGGAAAACTTATTACATATGGATTTGATTTTCCGATGCTTTTAGATGAGACTTTTTATGTAAAGACCTATGTCCAGAGCCGTTTCCAGGCTCAGGTGCTTCTGAATGCAAGGAGATATCTGGAAGACAGGGTGATCGTGGGAACCGCAGACCGAATGTTCATGGATGCCATGGGCGCAGGCAAGGATGACACCGACGGAGCGGTCAATGAACTGCGGAATATCCATGGGATAGAATGTGCTGTCTTTATTTATGAAAAGACCCCGGGACTGTATAAGGCAAGTCTCAGGGCATCATCCGATAAAGTGAATGTGGCTAAGGTTGCGGAAAGCCTTGGCGGCGGCGGCCATGTGAGGGCAGCGGGCTGTGATTACAGAGGTGCAATGGAGGATATGGTTTATATCCTTTTGACAGAAATCGCCAAGCAGCTGTAGATGGAATGATTTGTACAGAAGCTGCCGGAACGATCCGCATAGTGATATATGTATAACGGTGCTATAAATGTTTATAAGGAAGCCGGTTTTACTTCATTTGATGTAGTGGCCAAGCTAAGGGGTATACTTCATCAGAAAAAAATCGGACATACGGGCACGCTCGATCCGGATGCGGAGGGCGTGCTTTTGGTGTGTCTCGGAAATGCCACGAAGCTTGTGGAGCAGCTTGTGGACAAAGTGAAGGTTTATGAATGCGTGATGAGGCTGGGGGTGGAAACCGACACTGAGGATATGAGCGGCGAGGTACTTAAGACATCTGCTGTTGACTGTACGCCGGAGGAAATACGGAATGCAGCCATGTCCTTTGTGGGCGGGTATGACCAGCTGCCCCCTATGTATTCGGCGCTTAAGGTGAACGGAAGGAAGCTCTGCGATATTGCCAGGGCCGGAGGGACTGTGCAGCGCACACCCAGGCATGTCGATATCCATTCCGTTGTGATAAAGGGAATTGACGGCGATAAAGTGACCATGAGCATAGAATGCGGGAAGGGTACCTACATACGGTCGCTTTGCAGGGACATAGGTGAGAAGCTGGGCTGCGGAGCTGCAATGGAGCATCTGGTAAGAACCCGCAGCGGTGATTTTTATATTGACAGATCATATAAACTGTCTGAGATAGAGGTTGCTGCCAAAAACGGAAGCATTGATGAACTGATACTTCCCACAGAGACGTTCTTTATGGATATCCCGGCACTTAAGGTCAGGCCTGAAATGGCTGTGGCCATAGACAACGGCAACATGCTTCCCACGGATGCTTTTGATGCGGCAGAGGGATTTGAGCCCAATGACGGGGACAGGATCAGAGTGATAAATGACCGCGGTAATTTCGTGGCGGTATATGCATATAAATCAAACAGAAGGGCATTTGTCCCGGAAAAGATGTTTTTATGAGCATGGAGATAGTTACCGGTCCGGAGGGGATCGGCATAAAAGAAAAAACTGCCGTTGCCATAGGAAAATTCGACGGCATCCACATCGGGCATAAAAAGATACTTTCGGAAGTACTTAAAGCCGGTGAAAGGGGATTGAAGACGGTGATATTTACCTTTGAGCCTTCACCGGAGATTTTTTTCGGTGCGCCGGACTGCGGTGTGCTCATGACAAGGGATGAAAAGAGGGAATACCTGGAGTCCTGCGGTATAGACATACTGGTAGAATATCCAATGAACGATAAGACTGCGTCAGTCCTGCCGGAAGCCTTTATACGGAACTGTCTCAAGGAACAGCTGAATATGGGCTTTATTGCCGCAGGTCCGGATCTGTCCTACGGGAAGGGCGGCAAGGGTGATTTTGCTCTTCTGGACAGCCTGAAGAAAGAGCTTGGTTACGAAACGGTCATGGTGGATAAGGTGAGACATGGGGGCTTTGTGGTAAGCTCCACTACCATCAGAAATGCCGTTACCGGAGGTGATATGCCTACGGCGGAAGAAATGCTGGGACGGCCCTATTCTTTCAGCGGTATTGTAACTACAGGAAAACAGCTGGGGAGGACTATAGGCTTCCCTACGGCCAATATCGATCCTCTTCCGGGCAGGGTGATCCCTCCATATGGCGCATATTATTCAGACGTGGCACTTTCTGACGGAAGGGTGTTTAAGGCTGTGACCAACATAGGCTGCAAGCCAACCGTGAAAAATGATAAAAAAGTAAATATAGAATCGTATCTGCTTGATTTTTCCGGAGATATATACGGTGAGAAGATTACGGTCATGCTGCGTGAGTTCAGACGGCCGGAGCAGAAATTTTCGGATCTCTATGAGCTTAAGAGCGTGCTGAAGACAGATATAGAAGGGCGCAGGATTTAGCATTTTTACTACGAAAAGCACGGACAAGTATTATCTTTTGTGCAAAAATACATATTGCCACTTTTTAAACTATAATTTAAACTCTATGATGTGCGAGTAGGACGAGAGGATAAGATAAGAGTGAATTAGAAGACCGGGAGTATCCCGGGGACGAGGATTGAGATGGGTTTCGCGGAGATAATGTCGTTGTGCGCAGGACTGGGACTGTTCCTGATGGGCATGACGCTGATGAGTGAGGGTATAGAAAAGGCAGCCGGTGCAAAGCTTCGTGGCATACTGGAGATGTTTACCACGAACAGGGTAACCGGAATGATAGTCGGTCTGGTATTTACTGCAATAATGCAGTCATCCTCAGCCTGTACATCTCTGGTGGTCAGTTTCGTTAACTCGGGTCTTATGACTCTTTTTCAGGCAGCCGGTGTCATATTCGGTGCCAATATCGGTACTACTGTTACTTCACAGCTTGTTTCATTCAATCTTTCAGCATATGCACCTATTATACTTATCACCGGCGTTGTGGTGTCCATGGCGACCAAGAATCAGCTTGTAGAAAAGATCGCGGATATTGTTGCAGGTTTCGGTGTGCTTTTCCTAGGCATTTCCACTATGTCTTCGGGAATGAGTGCACTTAAAGATTCAGAGCAGGTGATAAATCTGCTTGCGGGTCTTGAGAATCCTTTCCTTGCGGTACTTGCGGGGCTGGTGATAACGGCTGTAGTCCAGAGCTCCTCAGTTACGGTATCACTGGTACTTCTTATGGCACAGCAGGGACTGTTCGGGGATGTGAATATATGTTTATACATAGTCCTCGGCTGTAATATAGGCGCCTGCACTACCGCACTTTTAGCTTCACTGGCCGGAAAGAAGGATGCAAAGCGTGCGGCAATGATCCACCTTCTGTTCAATGTGATCGGCACAGTGATAATGTTCATCGTTTTCCAGATTGCCACGGAGCCTATTTCCATGTGGATGCACAGCTTCTCGGCGGATGAGGGAAGGTTTGTGGCGAATGCCCATACCATCATAAAGATATCCCAGGTTATCATGCTTTTGCCGTTCTCAAACTGGATAGTAAAGCTTACTTATATCGTTATACCGGGCAATGACCAGAAGGTCGGCTACAGGGATACCTTCCAGCTTAAGTATATCGGCAACAAAGTCATATTTAATCCTTCAACGGCTGTTGTGGACGGCCTTAAGGAACTGGAGCGTATGGCTTCCCTGGCAAGTGATAACCTGAACCGTGCCATGAATGCTCTTGTCACCCTTGATGAAGAGGACATACAGGAAGTCCGGGATATGGAGGAAAATATCAACTTCCTGAACCGGTCCATAACCGGATACCTTATCAAGATAAACCAGTCACCGCTTCCTATAGACGACCTGCAGGGGCTGGGATCCCTTTTCCATGTGGCGAATGATATAGAGCGTATCGGTGACCATGCGGAGAATATTGCAGAGTTTGCGGAGAGACGCAAGAAAGCGGGGGCAACATTCAGTGATGATGCCATAAAGGAAATGACGGAGCTGCTTAACCTGGTAAATGACCTTATGGGACAGGCCATAAAAGTCATCGTGGGTTCCGGCAGCGAGGAAGATATGGAGCGTATGTCTGCAATGGAAGACGCCATCGATGCCAAGGAAAAGGAAATTCAGCAGCACCATGTGGACAGGCTCACGAGGCAGGAGTGCACACCGGAGGCGGGTATGATCTTTTCGGATGTTGCAACATCCCTTGAGAGGGTCGGCGACCATGCCTTCAATATCGCAGTTTATATCATAAAGCGGGAAAATAATGAATAAAGATGCCCCACGAGAGTCCGAATGTGGGTAGGATTGTGAGAGCGCGTAGCGCGGAACAATCCGTGTGAATCAAAGATAATAATTTTGGTGAGTTAGTTATAATTAACATCATGAATAGAAAGAGACTTAAAATTACCGCTGTGGCAGGGTCCATTGCGGTTATATGTTTATTAATGGTTTTAATGTTTGGACAGGAATGGCTTGGTGAAAGCGAGGATGTTCCTGCTGTTTCAGAGGACAGTCCGTCCATTGCTGATATTTCAGACGGATCCGTATCGGATGACGAAGCCCTGAAAGTAGTTGATCTTCCCATAATGCAGGCCCTCAGCAGAAATGCGGCCGTAGGCGTCACGGGATACGTTGACGCAGGCAATCCCTGTGCGCTGGCGGGCATAGAAGCGGATATTGATGCCGTCATCTCAAGGCAGAATGCCATTGAGGAAGAGATAAGCATCTATGGATACCAGAATCTCGGCATAGCAGTAGTGGACAACCATCTGAACGTGCGGAAGGAGCCGGTGGACGGTGACCTGGTGGGAAAGATGTCCAACGGTGCTGCCTGCGAGATACTTGATGTTACAGACGATGGCTGGGCCCATATAAAATCCGGCTCTGTGGAAGGCTATGTCAGTGCAGAATACCTGCTTACCGGAACTGCGGCCCTTGCCAAGGCACGTGAAGTTATAGATACGATCGCAGTAGTGAATACCACTACCCTCCGTGTAAGGGAAGAGCCCAATACTGAGGCACCGGTCATCACTCTGATCCCCGAGGGTGAAGAAATGCTGGTAACCGGATACGCGGATGGATGGGTACAGTTCGAACTTGATGATGAGACAGCTTATGTTTCTCTTGATTACGTATGCATAGAAGAAAAGCTGGCAACTGCCGTTACCATGAAAGAGCTTTTGTATGGCAACGGCATATCGGATACGAGGGTCAGCCTGGTGGAATATGCCAAGCAGTTTGTGGGCAATCCTTATGTATGGGGCGGAACATCCCTTACAAAGGGCTGTGACTGCTCCGGCTTTGTGCTCAGCATATATAAGAAATACGGCGTGACCCTTCCACATCATGCTGCCACCCAGGCAAATTACGGAACTAAGGTGGATGATTCCACTATACGTCCCGGAGACCTGATATTCTATTCCAAGGGCGGACGCATAAACCATGTGGGTATCTACATCGGCAACGGGCAGGTCCTGCATGCGTCAAGTCCCAAGACAGGAATAAAGATATCAAGCATGTACTACAGACAGCCGGCCAAGATGGTGTCATTACTGCCGTAGATTTTTGATGTTTACAATTTAAAAACAGAGTGGTATAATACGCTCTTGTGTGGGCACAGTGTCCGCATTACGTTAACTTAACCGGTTCTGAGAATATGGAATTCCGACCACATTCACGGATCCGGCTGAATCAAAAACAAAGGAGAAAAGAAATGATTTCAGCAGAAAAGAAACAGGCAATCATGAAAGAGTATGCACGTTCAGAAGGTGACACAGGATCACCTGAAGTACAGATCGCAGTACTCTCAGCAAGGATCGAAGAGCTTACAGCTCACCTTAAGAGCCACCCCGGTGATCACCACTCAAGACGTGGTATGTACCAGATGATCGGTCGCAGGCGCGGACTTCTTAACTATCTTCAGAATGTTGATATTGACAGATATCGTGCGATCGTTGAGAAGCTTGGCTTAAGAAGATAATAGTTTTTGGATGTTAAAGACGGTTGGCAGCAGAAAAAATGCTGCCATCCGTTTTTGCATATATGAAAAAATGGGATGAAGGCCGTTCGCGAGACCACTGAAGAGAATATTGCAAAAATGCTTTCTTCAGTGTTTTCGGGAGGCCGGATTCCGCAAGAAGCCGTTATAAGGCAGAAGGAGGAAAAATGTTTAAGACTTACAGTATTGAAGTAGGCGGCAGGACACTTTCCGTTGATATCGGAAGAGTATCTGCCCAGGCAAACGGAGCAGCATTCATGCATTATGGGGACACAACAGTGCTTTCAACAGCAACTGCATCTGAAAAGCCCCGTGACGGTATCGATTTCTTCCCGCTTTCAGTTGAGTACGAGGAAAAGTATTATGCAGTAGGCAAGATGCCCGGCGGATTCAACAAGCGTGAGGGCAAGGCTTCTGAGAATGCGGTACTTACAAGCCGTGTCATCGACCGCCCCATGAGACCTTTATTCCCTAAGGATTACAGAAATGATGTTACCCTTAACAACCTTGTAATGAGCGTTGATCCCACATGCAGGCCCGAGCTTGTGGCTATGCTGGGCTCAGCTATCGCAACATGTATTTCCGATATTCCTTTCGACGGCCCCTGTGCAATGACACAGGTTGGCATGGATGAGAATGGCGAGTTCATCATCAACCCCGGTCAGGAAGCATGGAACAAGGGCGACTTAAAGCTTACCGTTGCATCCACCTCACAGAAGGTAATAATGATCGAGGCAGGTGCAAACGAGATTCCTGAGTCAAGGATGCTCGAGGCTATCTATATGGCTCATGATCAGAACCAGAAGCTTATCGAGTGGATCAAGGGAATTGTTGCAGAGGTTGGTAAGGAAAAGCACGAGTACACAAGCTGTGCTATACCTGAAGAGCTTTTTGCTGCAATCAAAGAGGTTGAGCCTCCTGCAGATATGGAAGTTCTTATGTTCTCACCTGAGAAGCAGGAAAGAGAAGCTCGTATCAGAAATCTCAAGGATACACTTGCAGAGAAGTTTGCAGACAAGGAAGAGTGGCTTCCTCTTATCGATGAGGCTGTTTACCAGTACGAGAAGAAGACTGTTCGTAAGATGATCCTCAAGGATCACAAGCGTCCTGACGGAAGAGAGCTGACACAGATCAGACCTCTTGCCGCTGAGGTTGATATCATCCCCAGAGTACATGGTTCTGCTATGTTCACCAGAGGACAGACTCAGATCTGTGATGTCATCACCCTGGCTCCTCTTTCAGAGGTTCAGAAGGTTGAGGGTCTTGACGAATTCGTAAAGAACAAGAGATATATCCATCAGTACAATTTCCCTGCATATTCTGTAGGTGAGACAAAGGTATCAAGAGGACCCGGACGCCGTGAGATCGGCCATGGTGCACTTGCTGAGCGTGCCCTGCTTCCGGTACTCCCTTCAGAGGAGGAGTTCCCTTATGCAATAAGGGCCGTATCCGAGACCTTTGAGTCAAACGGTTCCACATCAATGGCTTCTACCTGCGCATCCTGTATGTCACTTATGGCAGCAGGCGTGCCCATCAAGAAGATGGTTGCAGGTATCTCCTGCGGTCTTGTAACCGGTGAGACTGATGATGATTTCGTACTGCTTACAGATATCCAGGGGCTGGAAGATTTCTTCGGCGACATGGACTTCAAGGTAACAGGAACCAAGGACGGTATCACTGCTATACAGATGGATATCAAGATCCACGGTCTTACCCGCCCTATCGTGGAGGGTGCTATCGCAAGATGCCGTGATGCAAGGTTCTTCATCATGGAAAACTGCATGAAGAAGGCTATCGCAGAGCCAAGGAAGGAAGTTAATGCATACGCGCCTAAGATCAACCGTATCCAGATCGATCCTGAGAAGATTGGCGATGTAGTAGGTCAGAGAGGAAAGACGATCAACGAGATCATCGCACGTACAGGCGTGAAGATTGATATCAATGAGGAAGGTGCAGTAAGCATCTGCGGTACAGATAAGGATGCAATGGCTGAGGCACAGAAGATGATCGAAACCATCGTTACTGATTTCGAGGCGGGTCAGATCTTCTCCGGCAAGGTGGTTTCCATCAAGGAATTCGGCTGCTTTGTTGAGTTTGCACCCGGCAAGGAAGGTATGGTTCATATCTCCAAGATTGCAGACCGCAGGATCGACAAAGTCGAGGATGTGCTTGCCATCGGCGATGAAGTAAAAGTTGTTTGTCTTGGTAAAGATAAGATGGGTCGCATGAGCTTCTCCATCAAGGATTGTTCACAGATTTAACAGAGGGTAGAATTTATGAAATGTCCTTTTTGCGGATATGCTGAAACAAAAGTATCAGATTCAAGACCGGCGGATGATGATTCTTCAATCAGACGCCGCAGGGTCTGCCTTGAGTGTAATAAACGCTTTTCTACGATTGAGAAAGTAGTGACCATACCGCTCATTATCATCAAGAAAGATAATAATCGCGAGGCGTACAACAGAAGAAAGATCGAGGACGGAATACTCAGGGCATGCCATAAGCGTCCTATCAGTGCGGATCAGCTTACCAACATAGTGGATGAGGTCGAGACAGAGCTTTTCTCTATGGAGGATAAGGAAATTTCCAGCAGTGTCGTAGGTGAGCTGGTTATGAACAAGCTCAAGGAAATCGATGCTGTTGCATATGTCAGATTTGCATCTGTATACAGGGAATTCAGGGATGTGAATGTGTTTGTTGATGAGCTGAAAAAGACGCTCGGTATCTGATCTGTGAGAATGTAAAAGGCTCTTCTGCGTTTGCAGGAGGGCTTTTTTTCATCGCATACAAAATTTATTCTATAAAATTCTGGTATAATCATAGGCAGACAGCTGTTATATGATTTCCGGGTGAATGGTATGAATAATAAGGATTCAGGTAAAAAAGAAGAACGTTTTGAATTAGGTGCTTTTTCCTATGCGGACAAAGTGATGGCGGATGATGCCGAAAGGGAGCTTAAGCGCATACAGAAGCTGGAGCAGCAGATAGATTACTCTAAGCCCAAGGTGGTTCATCTCCTTTATGACAAGATGATAAATGCCTCTTCCCTGCGTACGCCGGAAGGCCTGATATATATGTCTGAAATGTACGGATTTCTCAGGGAGCATTCGACGGAGCTGGATCACGAGCTCAGGGGGATCCCTGTGGAAATGTTTTCAGGCATAACAAGGACACGTGAAGCTGAGGGAGGGGATGACCTGAAGCTTACGGAAGAGAATTTCAATAAACTTAAGAGGCGTCTGAAAAGAGAAAAGCAGGAAAGCAAAAGCAAAATACTGTCCCACAGGATAGTGATCGCTTTTCTTGCTGCTGCGATCGTGGTGATGTTCATCATAGCATTCAAGAGTGACACGCCCAATATCCTGAATTATGAAACAGCACTCCAGAATAAATATGCTGCCTGGGATGCGGAACTGACGCAGCGTGAAGCTGAGCTTAGAGCCAGAACGGTTGAAATGCAGGATGAGCAATAAGCGCAAGAACCGGAAGATACTGAACAGTTACAGATACAGAAGGTGATTATAATGGCAAAACAGACGATACTGATCGTAGATGATGAAAGCAGGATGCGTAAACTTCTTTCGGATTTTCTCACGAAAACGGGATACGTTGTGCTGGAAGCGGAGAACGGAAGGCAGGCTCTTGACATTTTCTGTAAGGAGAAGGATATTTCACTGATGATCCTGGATGTGATGATGCCGGAAATGGACGGATGGGAAGTCTGCAGGGAGGTAAGGAAAACATCCTCCCTTCCCATAATAATGCTGACAGCCAGGGCAGAAGAAAAAGATGAGCTCCTGGGATTTAAGCTTGGTGTGGATGAATATATATCCAAGCCTTTTTCGCCCAAGATACTTGTGGCGAGGGTGGAAGCAATACTAAGGCGCACTTCTGGTGTGACGGGGGAGGAGCTGATAGAGTGCGGTGCGATACGGGTGGACCAGAAAGCACATATAGTATATGTGGACGATGATACAGTTGAATTAAGCGTAAAGGAATTTGAACTGTTAGTTTACTTTATGGAGAACAAGGGCATCGCCTTATCCCGGGAAAAAATACTCAACAGTGTATGGAATTATGATTATTTCGGTGATGCCAGGACCATAGATACCCATGTGAAGAAACTCAGGAGCAAGCTGGGAGCAAGGGGTAACTATATTCATACCATATGGGGACTTGGATACAAGTTTGAACCGGAGAAGTGAGCTGACCATGCTGAAAGAAGGAAATCATAAGCATAGACTTTCACTGAAAAAAGAGCTTATTCTGATCTTTGTTCTGCTGCTTGCGGGCACTCTGGTTGTCTGTGGCGTCGTCAATTCTTTTTTTCTGGAAGATTTTTACCTCAGGGACAAAGAAAAAAAACTGGTGGAAACCTATAAGGCGCTGAAAAACGGCTATGATGCAGGCAGCATCGGAACGGAAGGATTCAGTTCCGAAATGATCAAGATCTGCAGCATCAATAATATGGATTTCATAGTAACGGATGCTGAGTCCAAAACGGTTTATTCTACAATGAGTGATCCGGAGCAAATAACAATGCAGCTCAGGGGCATGATCTTCGAGCGGGAACAGAGCGGTTCCGAAATTCTGGAAAGTGCTGAAAACTATGTTATATCAAAAGTGAAGGATCCCCTCAGCGGCAGCGAGTATCTGATAATCTGGGGAAATATGGATACTGATAATTTTTTCCTGATCAGGACTCCCATGGAAAGCATAAGGGAAAGCGTGAAGATGTCCATACGTTTCTTCCACATAGTCGGCATTGCTGCTGTACTTATATCAGCGGTGGTAATATGGTATGCCGCAAAAAAGATAACGGATCCGGTGGAGAAACTGTCAAAGATATCCAGACAGGTCAGTGAACTTGATTTCAGCGAGAAATACGACGGCGGCGGCGCAAAAGAGATTGCCCTTCTGGGGGATGATATCAATTCCATGTCAGAGAAGCTTGAAACTGCCATATCGGATCTTAAGAGCACTCAGCTGGAGCTGATGAAGGACATAGAAGAGAGACAGCGCGCGGATGAGCGCAGGTCTGAGTTCATAGCCAATGTCTCACACGAACTCAAGACGCCCATCGCCCTTGTTAAGGGATATGCGGAGGGACTTAAGGAAGGCGTAAATGATGATGCTGAAAGCCGTGAATTCTACTGTGATGTGATAATGGATGAAGCGGAGAAAATGGACCGTCTCGTAAAGCGGCTGATACTTCTGAACCAGGTAGAGAGCGGCCGGGATGCAATGGTGATGGAGCGGTTTGACATAAATGAGCTTATAGTAAACTGCATTCATTCATTTGATGTGGTGACCGAAGAAGCCGGGATAAAGGTTTTCTATGAAGAGAAACAGGGACTCTTCGTATGGGCTGATGAGTATCAGGCTGAGGAGGTCTTAAGAAACTATATCAGCAATGCAATCCATTACTGCAGCGGCAGAAAAGAGATACATATAAAGGCGGGAACTGAAGGAGATATTGTAAAGATAAGTGTTTTCAACAGTGGCAGCCCTATTCCTGAAGAAAGCCTGGACCAGCTCTGGGATAAGTTTTACAAGGTGGACAGAGCGAGGACCAGGGAATACGGCGGAAGCGGTCTGGGCCTGTCCATAGTAAAGGCTATAATGGAATCCATGAAGGGTGGCTACGGCGTGGTGAACTACGATGATGGTGTTGAATTCTGGTGCGAGTTTGCGGCTAAATAGTCTACTTGTCTAAGCTGACTGCAGATGATAAAATTATTCATAATGTCTTTAAAAGATGCAATGTGCCGGCTTGCCTGTGGCAGGGACATTACAGGAATAAAATGAGGATGAACGTGAAAAGAGTATTACAATTATTGATGATCAGTCTGGCTGCGGTATGCCTCTGTGGCTGCGGTAACGCGATTCCCGACCTTCCGGAAGAAGATATGCGGAAGGTGGAGGAGTATGCTGCCGGGCTGCTTTTGAAGTACGATGCAAATTATTCGTCATCGATGATAACGGAAGAAGAGTATGCGGAGGAGCAGGCCAAGCTGGAACGCAAGGCTGCAATGCAGGCACAGGCAGCAGAACTGCGCAGGCAGGAGGAAGCTGCAAAGGAAAATGCGGATAAAGAAAGCGGCGGGGACTCCGGAGACGACTCGGGCGAAGTACTGCCGCCGGAACCTGTTTATACGGACATAGATGAGTTCTTCAGTATAAGCGGCATAGATATAGAGAGTGCAGGTTATACCGTCTGCGACAAATATCCGGAAGCAACGGCTGAGGGCGACTGGCAGGGGGTAGTTACCGCATCCCCGGGAAATAAGCTTGTAGTATTCAAGTTCTCGGCGGTAAATTCGTCAGGGGAGGATAAGCTGCTGGATATGGCTTCGCTGGATGCGCATTTTGCCTTTAAGCTGGGAGACGGCAGTACTAAGGCTGCGCTTACCACATTGCTGCTGAATGATCTTTCATCCTGCCGGGAGACGCTTTCTGCAGGTGCCGGTGATGAACTGGTGCTTCTGATCGAAGTGGAGGAGTCAAAGTCAGATGTATCCCCGGTGACCATGGTGATGAGAAACGGGATTGACCGCGCTGAATTATCTGTTGAGTAGTAGATTTAGGATAACTATTCCGGACAGTTACATTTTTAGATAAAAATAGACAAAACAAGTGGACTTTAGAAACAATATTTTGTATAATGTTTATGATGTCGTGAGCATAATGTGTGAACGATTTAAGGACAGCGGCTGATTATGGTGGCTGATCCTTAGCTAAAAAAACAGATGAGGTGGAGCGTATGGATACAAAGATACTACTTGAAAACGGCACCAATGAGCTGGAAATTCTTGAGTTCATGCTTGATGGCAATTCCTACGGAATAAATGTTGCCAAAATCCGTGAGATAATTCCTTACCAGGCTGTTACTCCGGTTCCCAATTCACATCCTTCAGTAGAAGGCGTGTTCATGCCGCGTGAAAGCATGATCACGGCAATCGACCTTAAGAACTGCCTCCAGAGAGGACAGTCAGAGCCTAAGGGACTTTTCATTATCACCAATTTTAACGGACTTAATATGGCCTTCCACGTTGATTCCGTTATCGGAATATACCGTGTTTCATGGACCGAGATCATAAAGCCGGATTCAACAATCAACAGCACTGAGGACGGCGTTTCCACCGGTATCATAAAGAAGGACGGAAAGCTTATAATTATCCTTGATTTCGAGAAGATCGTTACGGATATCAATCCTGAGACAGGCCTTAAGGTTCAGGAAATTGATGAGATGGGCAGACGTTCAAGAAATGAAACACCTATACTTATTGCTGAAGATTCAGCACTTCTTAACAAGCTTATTGTTGAGAGTCTTCGTAAGGCCAGCTATGTTAATACCACACATACCGAAAACGGTCAGCAGGCATGGGATCATCTGGTAATGTGGAAGTCCCAGGGTAGTATTGCAAAGAACTGCCAGTGCGTCATCACTGATATCGAGATGCCTCAGATGGACGGCCACAGGCTCACAAAGCTCATAAAGGATGATGATGAATTAAAGGAAATACCTGTCGTAATCTTCTCATCCCTGATCAATGCGGAAATGCGTCGTAAGGGTGAGCAGCTTGGCGCCGATGCACAGCTTACCAAGCCCGAGATAGGAAATCTCGTACGTACCATTGATACCATCCTTGGCATAAACGGAGCAAGCGCTGAGGAATAAAAAAATTAAGACCAAAAGTTTTTTTGAAAACGCCCTTTCAGAAGAAGGGGCGTTTTTTGTGCGATAAGCCGGTCAGGCAGGCTGTCTGTCCGGCTTAAGTTTTTATTACAAACAAAGCCGATTTATGGTAAAATAAATTGGTCCTGTTTATTATGGGACTGCTGCTGAGCGGATTTTCATTCTGTGGCAGTCTCCGGCACAGAGGGTTTGAACATGAGTGCAGAAGAAGAGTATCTTGATCAACTACTTGCTCAGGCATTAAATCCGAAGAAAGAAAAAGAAGAACCGGAAGAAAAGACCGTTATTGCGGAAA
>JAEEGL014369403.1_pt1 | contig 16440 bp, 9 predicted proteins | sample 9134231 | NCBI WGS metagenome assembly JAEEGL01 (sample SAMN16246548, study PRJNA631951) | gut metagenome | biome: gut microbiome; feature: rumen; material: fiber-attached | host: Bos | place: Iran: Karaj | collected 2018-10
CTCGACCCCAAAGACCTCGGCATCAAGGAGCTGGGCTACTATCCGGCTCTCGAGGAGCTTCTCGAGGAGACAGGCGGCGACATCGACGCCCTCAGGGAAGAGATCAGCGCCCATGTGCATGACCTTGTGCCGAAGCACATCACACGCGAGGATATCTTTGCATCGATCAACTACAACATGCATCTCGAGCACGGATTCGGCAACGATGACGACATCGATCATCTGGGCAACCGCCGTATCCGCGCGGTGGGCGAGCTTCTGCAGAATCAGTACCGCATCGGTCTGTCCAGACTGGAGAGGGTCGTGCGCGAGCGCATGACGACACAGGATCAGGAGACGGTGACACCGCAGTCCCTGATCAATATCAAGCCGGTGACGGCGGCGGTGAAGGAATTCTTCGGTTCCTCACAGCTCTCACAGTTCATGGATCAGAACAATCCGCTCGGCGAGCTGACACATAAGAGACGTCTTTCCGCCCTCGGTCCCGGTGGTCTTTCCAGAGACCGTGCCGGTTTTGAGGTCCGCGATGTCCATTATTCCCATTACGGACGTATGTGCCCCATTGAGACCCCTGAAGGTCCCAACATCGGTCTGATCAACTCCCTTGCTTCCTATGCAAGGATCAATGAATATGGTTTCGTTGAAGCACCTTACCGAAGAGTGGATAAAACGGATCCGGAGAATCCGAGAGTTACGGATGAAGTTGTTTACATGACTGCGGATGAAGAGGATAACTACTATATCGCGCAGGCTTCCGAGCCGCTTGACAGCGAAGGACATTTCAAACGTTCTTCCGTAGCCGGCAGATATCGTGAAGAGACCCAGGAGTACTCCCGCAGGAAGATCGATTTCATGGACGTGTCCCCGAAGATGATCTTCTCTGTTGCAACAGCTCTGATCCCGTTTTTGCAGAATGATGATGCAAACCGTGCGTTGATGGGATCCAACATGCAGCGTCAGGCCGTGCCGCTTCTGTTTACCGAAGCACCTGTAGTCGGTACCGGTATGGAGACCAAGACGGCTGTTGACTCCGGTGTCTGCGTTGTGGCAAATGAGAGTGGAACGGTTGACAGCGTTTCTGCGCGTAGCATCCGCATCACTACGGATGACGGTGAAAAGGTAGAATATGCACTGAGCAAGTTTGCAAGATCCAATCAGTCTAACTGCTACAATCAGAAACCCATCGTTGAAAAAGGCGATCATGTGGAGAAGGGAGAAGTCATCGCTGACGGTCCTTCTACCGAAGGCGGCGAGCTGGCGCTCGGTAAGAACCCGCTGATCGGATTCATGACCTGGGAAGGTTATAACTATGAGGATGCGGTTCTGATCAGTGAGAGACTTGTTCAGGAAGATGTTTATACATCCATTCATATTGCTGAGTATGAATCAGAATCCAGAGATACCAAGCTTGGACCTGAGGAGATCACAAGAGACGTACCCGGTGTTGGTGAGGATGCACTTCGCGATCTTGATGAACGCGGGATCATCCGTATCGGTGCTGAGGTTCGTGCCGGTGATATCCTGGTTGGTAAAGTAACACCGAAGGGTGAAACCGAGATGACTGCCGAAGAAAGACTTCTTCGTGCAATTTTCGGTGATAAGGCCAGAGAAGTACGTGATACCTCGCTGAAGGTTCCTCACGGCGAATACGGTATCGTAGTCGATGCCAAGGTATTTACCAGAGAGAACGGCGATGAGCTGTCACCGGGTGTCAATCAGGCAGTCCGTATTTATATCGCACAGAAGAGAAAGATCTCCGTCGGAGACAAGATGGCAGGCCGTCACGGAAACAAGGGTGTTGTTTCCCGCGTGCTTCCTGTAGAGGATATGCCGTATCTGCCCAACGGAAGACCGCTGGATATCGTGCTCAATCCTTTGGGCGTGCCTTCCCGTATGAACATCGGGCAGGTGCTTGAGATCCATCTTTCCCTGGCTGCCAAGGCACTTGGCTTCCATGTAGCTACGCCGGTATTCGACGGCGCACGCGAGGTGGATATCATGGATACTCTGGATCTTGCCAATGATTACGTGAATCTGGAATGGGAAGAGTTCAAAGAGTTACATGGAGATGAGCTCTTGCCTGAAGTACTGGATTATCTGTATGAAAACAGAGCGCACCGTGCACTGTGGAAGGGCGTTCCGATCTCACGCGATGGCAAGGTAAGGCTTCGCGACGGAAGGACAGGAGAATTCTTCGATTCACCGGTTACCATCGGTCACATGCATTATCTGAAACTTCATCATCTGGTTGACGACAAGACCCATGCACGTTCAACCGGACCGTACTCACTGGTGACCCAGCAGCCTCTCGGCGGTAAGGCACAGTTCGGCGGACAGCGTTTCGGTGAGATGGAGGTTTGGGCGCTTGAGGCCTATGGCGCTTCTTACACGCTGCAGGAAATCCTGACAGTGAAGTCTGATGATGTGATCGGACGTGTGAAGACATATGAAGCCATTATTAAGGGTGAAAACATTCCCCGTCCCGGTATTCCGGAATCCTTCAAAGTGCTTTTGAAGGAGCTGCAGTCACTCTGTCTGGATGTGAAGGTTCTGGATGAAAACAACAAGGTTGTGGAACTGAAAGAGAACCTGGATTACTCCAAACCGGGGGCGCGCCTTCGCGATGATATGGAAGGAAGCAACAGAGGTTCTTACAATGCCGAGAGAGAATTCAAGGCAAGTGGCGGTGCTTCCATCCAGAGATTCGATGAGGACTCGGAAGAAATGGTCGATGCGGAGTCTGATGATGACTACGGTTATGCAGCAGGTTATGAAGACGACGCTGATGATGACAATTACGGAGATGGGAATCAGGAGTAATCAGATCCCGGGAGATTGACTATATTCATAAAGGAGAACTGCAATGGCAGACACAAGGAATGAAGCATACGAACCGGTGAGTTTTGACAAGATCAGGATTGGTCTTGCCTCTCCCGAAAAGATCAGGGAATGGTCGCATGGTGAAGTAACCAAACCTGAAACGATCAACTACCGTACACTGAAACCTGAACGCGAAGGTCTGTTTTGTGAAAGGATTTTCGGACCCTCCAAGGACTGGGAATGCTACTGTGGTAAATACAAAAAAGGCCGCTATAAAGACGTGATCTGTGATAAGTGCGGCGTTGAGGTAACAAAGTCCAGCGTCCGCAGGGAAAGGATGGGCCATATCGAACTGGCTGCTCCTGTTTCCCATATCTGGTACTTCAAGGGAATTCCTTCCCGCATGGGTCTGATCCTGGATCTGTCCCCGAGGGTATTGGAAAAGGTTTTGTATTTTGCATCTTACATCGTACTGGATCCCGGTGAAACGGATCTTGAGAAGATGCAGATCCTGTCTGAGAAGGATTATCAGGAAGCAAAAGAAAAATACGGCTATGGTGCTTTCCGTGCATCCATGGGTGCTGAGGCGATCAAGGAGCTGTTAAAGGAGATCGATCTTGAGAAGGATTCCGAAGCGCTCCGTGAAGAGCTGGCAGATGCGAACGGTCAGAAGAAAGCAAGGATCATCAAGAGACTTGAAGTGATCGAAGCCTTCCGTGAGAGCGGTAATCGTCCGGAGTGGATGATCATGGATGTGATCCCCGTCATTCCGCCTGATCTTCGTCCTATGGTACAGCTTGACGGCGGCCGTTTTGCGACCAGTGACTTAAACGATCTGTACAGAAGGATCATCAACAGAAATAACCGTCTGAACAGACTGATGGAGCTCAATGCTCCTGAGATCATCGTCCGGAATGAAAAGCGTATGCTGCAGGAAGCGGTAGATGCGCTGATCGATAACGGCAGAAGAGGCCGTCCGGTAACCGGCCCCGGCAACAGAGCGCTGAAGTCTCTGTCCGATATGCTGAAGGGTAAAGGCGGTCGTTTCCGTCAGAACCTTCTCGGTAAGCGTGTTGACTACTCCGGCCGTTCCGTTATCGTGGTAGGTCCCGAACTGAAGATCTATCAGTGCGGACTGCCGAAGGAAATGGCAATCGAGCTATTCAAACCCTTCGTTATGAAGGAGCTTGTGGGAAGAGGTATTTCCCAGAATGTAAAGAATGCAAAGAAACTGGTTGAGAAACTCGACAGCCAGGTTTGGGATGTGCTTGAAGATGTGATCCGTGAGCATCCGGTTATGCTGAACCGTGCTCCTACACTTCACAGACTGGGTATCCAGGCATTTGAGCCGATCCTGGTAGAAGGTAAGGCGATCAAACTGCATCCCCTTGTATGTACGGCATTTAATGCGGACTTCGACGGAGACCAGATGGCGGTACATCTTCCGCTTTCCGTTGAGGCACAGGCAGAGTGCAGATTCCTTCTGCTCTCTCCGAACAACCTGCTCAAGCCTTCTGACGGTGGTCCGGTGGCTGTGCCTTCCCAGGATATGGTGCTCGGTATTTACTATCTGACACAGATCCGTGTAGAGGATGAGGACGGCGTACCCATCAAGGGCGAGAATGGCATGTCCCTTAAGATCAGCGATGAAGATCTTCCGCAGTATGTCAAGGGTGCGTACAAAAATGTCAATGAAGCACTTTTGGCCTATGAGAACGGTGCGATCAAGCTGCAGACACCGATCCGTGTCCGTGTCGAGAAAAAGCGTCCGGACGGAACCGTTGCACAGGGAACGATTGTTTCTACACTCGGAAGGTGCCTGTTTAATGAGATCATCCCGCAGGATCTGGGATTTGTAGACAGATCCGTTCCGGAGAATGAGCTGGTACTTGAGATCAATCATCTGGTAAAGAAAAAAGACTTAAAGAAGATCCTTGAGCGTGTCATCAATGTACATGGCGCAACCAGGACCGCTGAAGTGCTTGATAAAGTAAAAGCTATCGGCTACAAGTATTCCACCAGAGCGGCTATGACCGTATCCATTTCCGATATGACAGTGCCGTCCCGCAAGCAGGAAATGCTGGATGAAGCGCAGGCATTTGTGGACAGGGTCATTGCCGAGTACAACAGAGGACGTCTGACAGATGACGAGCGTTATCGTGCTGTTGTAGAACAGTGGGATGCAACGGATAAGGAACTGACAAATGTGCTGATCAACGGCCTGGATACTTACAATAACATCTTTATGATGGCTGATTCCGGTGCCCGTGGTTCCAACGAGCAGATCAAACAGCTGGCCGGCATGCGTGGTCTGATGGCCAACACGCTTGGTAAGACCATCGAGCTCCCCATCAAGTCCAACTTCCGTGAAGGTCTTGACGTGATGGAGTACTTCATGTCAGCGCATGGTGCCCGCAAGGGTCTGTCCGATACAGCACTCCGTACCGCCGACTCGGGTTATCTGACCCGTCGTATGGTGGATGTATCACAGGAACTGATCATCCGTGAGAAGGATTGCTCTGAAGGAAGGAGCGAGATCCCCGGCATGGTAGTACATGCTTTCTCGGATGGCAAGAGAAATATCGAAACACTTCAGGATCGTATCACAGGCCGTGTATCCTGTGAGGAGATCAAAGACGTTAACGGCGAGATCATTGTGAAACCCAATCACATGATCACACCGTCCAGAGCGCGCAGGATCATCGAAAAAGGCGTGAATGCAGACGGACAGCCCATTACGGAAGTGAAAATCCGTACCATTCTCGGCTGCCGCTGCCACAACGGTATCTGTGCGAAGTGCTACGGCGCCAACATGGCAACCGGTGAGGCAGTACAGGTCGGTGAGGCAGTCGGTATCATTGCAGCACAGTCCATCGGTGAGCCCGGTACACAGCTGACCATGAGAACCTTCCATACCGGTGGTGTGGCAGGTAGCAATATCACACAGGGTCTTCCCCGTGTAGAGGAAATCTTTGAGGCACGTAAACCGAAAGGACTTGCTATCATCGCTGAGTTCGGCGGTGAGGCAGAGTTCAGGGATTCCAAGAAGAAGAGAGAAGTTGTTGTAACCAACAAGGAAACCGGTGAGTCCAAGGCTTATCTGATCCCTTACGGTTCTCAGGTAAAGATCCCGCAGGTAGGCGTTACCACGATCGAGGCCGGTGACGAACTGACGGAAGGTAGCGTGAATCCTCATGATCTGTTGAAGATCAAAGGTATCCGTGCTGTACAGGATTATATGATCCGTGAAGTACAGTCCGTATACAGGACACAGGGTGTAGATATTGCCGATAAGCATATCGAAGTGATCCTTCGTCAGATGCTGAAAAAGATCCGTATCGAAACCGCAGGTGATTCTGAATTCCTGCCCGGCACGATGGTGGATGTGCTTGATTTTGAAGACACAAACGAAAGACTTGTTGCAGAAGGCAGACAGCCGGCAGAGGGCATTCGTGTGATGCTCGGTATCACCAAGGCCGCACTTGCGACGAACTCCTTCCTGTCAGCTGCATCTTTCCAGGAAACCACCAAGGTTCTGACGGAAGCGGCGATCAAGGGTAAAGTTGATCCGTTGATCGGATTGAAGGAAAATGTCATCATCGGTAAACTGATCCCGGCCGGAACAGGTATGCGGCGTTATCATGATGTGGTACTTTCCACGGATTATCAGCAAAATACCCTGCTGTCACTTGATGAATTTGAAGCAGCAGACGAAACAGCCGATGAGGATGTGTTGTCATATGATGAAATGACGGATGAGCAGGCAGATGTTTTAGAGGAAGAAGAGATCACTGTCTCAGAAGAGTCCGAAGATGTTGCTGATGATGGTTCGGATGAATGATCTCCTGCCGATAACTGGTGATCAATTGGCAGTGAGAGGCCCGATGTGACTATAGGGAGCCGATAACTGGTGATCAATTAAGAAAGGAATTTTTATGAAAAAGTTTCAGAAGCTGCTGCTGCTTGCAGCGGTGACGGCCATGCTTCTTCCCGGCTGCGGAAAAAAAGAAGAGGTGCAGGAGCCGGTAGAGCCGGTGGTGACAGAACCTGTTGAGTCATCCGCACCGGAAGAACCGCTTCAGGAGATCGTGACCGATCAGGTTGCGCCCGGTGAAGAATTGCCGGATGGAAAGAAGTATTCCTCACTTACCGGTGAGATCATTTCCAAAAAGGTCTACAAGCAAAGACCCATGGCGATCATGCTTCCTACCGATAAACAGGCACAGCCGCAGTACGGTATCGGAAGAGCCGGTGTTTTGTATGAGTGCATGGAAGAGGGAGATATGTCCAGACAGATGGCGATCATTGAAGACTGGCATGAGATCGAAACACTCGGAAATGTCAGAAGCTGCCGTGATTACTATGTATACTGGGCGCTGGAATGGGATCCCATTCTGGTACATTTCGGTGGTCCGTTCTATCTGGCTGATGTGATCAGCCGTCCGGATGTCTATAACATCACGGGATGTGCGGTCAATTCCACCAGCAGCGCACCGGGCAGCAATGCTTTCTACAGGACTTCGGACAAGGTTGTTCCGCATAACGCATATACCAGTGGTCCGAAGGTTGTGGAACAGTGCGATAAACTTGGCTATCCGCTCAAGCACAATATGGATAATTTCCATGCGGATCATTTCCTTTTCAATCATAACGGCGGAAATGATCTGAGCAGTGCAAACGGAAGTTTTGACGCAAAGGAAGTAAGCCTGGCAAAGGCCTTCCCTTATACGAAGTCTTCCCTGACCTATGATCCGGAGACCGGGCTGTACAAGAAAAATCTCTATGAGAAGAGCCAGATCGACGGTACGACAGGCGAACAGCTGACCTTTGAAAATATCCTGATCCAGTTTGCAACTTATGCAGTACGTGATGCGAAAGGATACTTGGCATTCCAGGCCCATGATGATACCCATGACGGATATTACATCACAAAGGGTAAAGCGATCCACGTTCGCTGGGGAAAGAACGGCGATTACAGTCCGACCAGGTTTTATTATGATGATCTGACGCAGATCGAGATGAATCCGGGCAAGACCTACATCGCGGTAGTACAGGATGACCGTTCGGTCAATATTGACGGAACGGATTACGGTTCAACAAGATAGCAAAAGCAGCCGGCAAATGCCGGCTGTTTTTTTATGCATCAGATTTTTATAAAGTGCTTTATGCTTTTTCTTCCCCGGCCACGATCAGTGGGATCCCGCGGATATCTGCTGCTAAATCCGTGAAGGATGAATAAAAGCTTCCGATGATCTTGCTGCAGCGGGAAAGGCTGTACAGATCGACAAGAGCGTCCTGAATGCCTGTCACAGAGTCTCTGGACAGATCTCTGCCTTCGTTGGAGATGATCCGGCCGGGGAAATGCTCCCGCAGCGTTTTTTCTTCGGAAAGATCGTCTGTGGCAAGGTAGAACCGGACATCGGGATCCGCTGCGATCTCGGCTTCCATGGCGGCCAGAAAAGCGTCCGTGGAGCTTTTTCCGATAGCGGGTTTGTTGTCGGTTCTGCGGATATGAACGCCGATCAGATGGCTTGCAGGTCCTGTAAGGGCTGAAACTTTGTCGAGATGGCGTTTTTGCGGCACGAAGGCGGAATAATCCCGGTTCGGATAGAAATGCTCTTCTGTGGCAATATAGAGCCTTCCGGGGAGGGTTTTGATAAAATCATCCGGGAGGCCTTCGCCGGTTCTGACAGAGCGGATCTCATCATTGCCGAGCCTTCTGCTTGTGAGCTGACGGAATATTTTGGGCAGATAATAGTCGGAGTGGTAATTGACCAGCGAAAAAGCTGCCGGCTTTTCAAACAGTTCTTCAAAAGGACAGCCCAGCTCCGGGGCCACCTTCCAATAGATATGTACCTTTTCGCCTCGTTTTTCCGCGAGGATCATTGCCGATCCGATCGCCCGCATTCGATTGCATAATCCGCCGATTGGTTGTATGATGATCATGGGCATTCTCCTGTTATGATATAACCAGAGTATACCAAAACATGATCCTGTTTGCAAACGGCAGCATACCGGGTCAGAACAGTACGGATAGATGATTAAGGGATTTGTTATGAAGATCGTTATCGTCAACACATTTTACGGCCGCGGCAGCGTTGGCCGGATCACAGCGGACCTGTATGCGGAGCTGCTCCGAAGTGGCGATGTGCCTTTTGTTGCGGCCGGAAGAGGCGGCATTCCGGAAGGGATAGAGGGCGCCACGATAGGGAATCTGCCGGATTTCGGCGCACATGTTCTGAAAAACTTCTTTCAGGGCGGTGCGGGCTTCGGATCCGCTTCGAGCACGAAAAAGTTTATTGCCTGGTTAGAGGAGATCAAGCCGGATATCATCCATCTTCATAACATTCATGGTTTTTATCTCCAGACAGAGCTGCTCTTTTCCTATCTGAAAAAAGCGGACATTCCTGTTGTCTGGACGCTGCATGACTGCTGGTCGTTTACGGGACATTGCGCCTATTTTGATTATGTCCAGCCCTGGGCAAAAAGGATGCAGGCGGAGAGTGGGCAGAAAGATATCAAGGGCGAAGATATGCTTTCCCTTTCCTGTGACCGCTGGAAAGAAGGCTGCCATGACTGTCCGATCCATCGCAGCGCTTATCCCTATGCATTGTTTAAAGATAACAGTAAAAAGAACTGGGTGGCAAAAAAGAACGCCTATACCGGTGTGAAAAACCTCACCATTGTGACGCCTTCGCATTGGCTGGCGGATCTTGTCGGGAAGTCCTATCTTTCGGATTATCCCGTGGAAGTGATCCACAACGGGATCGACCTTGACGTCTTTCGGCCGTTTTCGGAAAAAGAGCTTGCCCTGAAGAAAAAACAGTATGCGGGTTATTCGCACAGAAGGGTACTGGCTGTGGCAAACCAGTGGGAGGAGAGAAAAGGCCTGACCTATTTTGAGCGGCTTGCTCAGTTTCTGCCGGCGAACTATACCATCGAGATCGTGGGTCTGAATAAACCCCAGGCCCAGCTTTTTAAGCAAAAGTATAAAAACGGCAGAGTGCTGCCCATCACACGGACCGAGTCAGTAAAGGCGCTGGCAAGTCTGTATCGCGGTGCGGATGTCTATGTCAATGCAACGCTGGAGGACAATTTTCCCACCACTAACTTAGAAGCCCTGGCCTGCGGAACGCCGGTGGTCACTTTTGATACCGGCGGCAGCAGCGAATCCCTGGCGAAGGATTGCGGGATCGTGGTACCGAAGGGGGATTTTGATGCGCTGGCTGCGGCTATTGAACAGGTCTGCGAGACACATCCTTTCAGTGAAAAATCCTGCCGCGCCCGTGCCGGACTCTATGATAAGGCAGACTGTACGAAAAACTATGTGAAGCTGTATAAACGGCTCGCAGGGGAAGGCTCGTAAGTGTCCGCTCCATTCCCCACCCTTTGGGTTGTTTTTTTGGCTATTTTGCGATATAATCATAAATGTTGGGGATGAAGCGGCAGGCAACCCCAATATGACTGAATAAAGCCCGCTTTGAAAAGCGGAATATAGAACGTTTGATCAATACAAAAAGGAAAAGAGCATGTGTGAACTGACAATCCTCATGCCCTGCTTAAATGAGGCGGAAACACTGGAGATCTGTATCCGCAAGGCGCAGGGTTTTCTTGAGCAATATAAAGTAGACGGAGAAGTGCTGATCTCCGATAACGGCAGCGATGACGGATCCGTTCAGATTGCAGAAAGACTGGGCGCAAGAGTTGTCCATGCTGAGCAGAAGGGTTATGGTAGTGCGCTGATCTGCGGCTGTGAGAATGCTTACGGGAAATACGTGATCATGGGTGATGCCGATGACAGTTACGATTTTGAGCATCTGATGCCTTTCGTGGAAAAACTGCGGGAAGGCTACGAACTGGTTATGGGCAACCGGTTCGCAGGCGGTATTGAAAAGGGTGCCATGCCCTGGTCCCATAAATATATCGGAAACCCGGTGCTTTCCACCATCGGACGGATTTTCTTTAAAAGTGATATCCGTGATTTCCACTGCGGTCTGAGAGGCTATAACAGAGAGAGTATCTTAGGGCTGGGTCTGAAGACCACCGGTATGGAATATGCATCCGAAATGGTGGTTATGAGCGAACTGGCGCATCTTCGCATCTGCGAAGTACCGACGACGCTGAAGAAAGACGGACGTTCCCGCCCGCCGCATCTGCGTTCCTTCAGGGACGGCTGGCGGCATCTGAAGTTTTTGTTCATGTATTCCCCGAAGTGGCTGTTTTTATATCCGGGCCTGTTCCTGTTCATTGTCGGTCTGGTGTTCGGCGGCATTCTGTCCTTTGGACAGTTTTCCATCGGACTGGTACACTTCAGTATCCATACATTGCTGTACTGCATGATGGCGATCATCGTCGGGCTGAACATGATCTATTATTATCTGTTCACCAAACTCTATGCCCAACGGTCTCACTTCATCCCGGAAGATCCTTCCCTCGATAAGATCGTATCCATCGGTGAAGATAAGGGTATTTTCGCAGGTGCCATCGTGACGCTTGCCGGGATCGTGATCTCCGTTGTTGCCCTGTTTTCCTGGAGGAGCACCGGATTCAGGCAGATGGAACCGGAGGCGCTGATGAGGATCGTGCTTCCTGCGGCCACCCTGATCGAAGTGGGTATCGAAACGGTTTTTGCCAGTTTCTTCATGGGAATCCTGAAGATCAAGTCGAGGGATGTGAAATAATGCTTTCGATATGACATAGTTAACGGAGATAAGCATGGAAAAGAGTTTACCGAAAGTTACCGTCATCGGTATGTCCTATAATGACCTGCCGCATTTAAAGCAGAGCGCGGCGACGATCCTGCAGCAGGACTATGAAAATCTGGAATATGTGGTGGTTGACGGCGGTTCCACTGACGGCAGTGTGGAATTCCTTGCCAAGGTGGAAGAGAAGATGAAAGACCGTCCCGGCGGCACGATGAAATGGGTATCGGAGCCGGATAAGGGACTGTATCATGCGCTTGATAAAGGCATCGCCATGTGCACCGGTGATATCATCGGGATCATGAATGAACGTTTTGCAAGTACCCATGTGCTCTCGGATATGGTGGATATCATTCAAAGGGAAGGCACTGACGGCGTACATAGTGCCATGGATTATATCGATGAAAAAGGCAGAGTTGTGCGGCGCTGGCGTATGGGTAAAGGAAATCTGAACACCGGATGGATGGCGGCGCATCCCACCATGTATCTGAAAAAAGAAGTTTTTGAGACTTACGGAGATTACAAGATTGATTACCGGATCGCGGCAGATTATGAATTTATGATCCGGATCTTAAAGGACGGTAAGATCCGCCTGTCCTATCTGCCGGAAGTACAGGTACATATGTTCCACGGTGCCTCTTCCACATCGACGGGAAATATTGGCGGATATCTGGGCTCATTAAAGGAACTCTACCGGGCACTTCGTGAAAATGACATGCCGCATCCCGCCTGGACAGCCTTCCGTCGGACGCTGATCACTCTGTACCAGTTTGTACCCGGGAAGAGATAGAGATATGAACAGGGAAGTTACAACGAACTATACACATACAAATAAAAAGACGTCGCTTCGGCAGCTTCGCTGGGGTGAAATCCTTTTGTTTTTACTTATTTCGGCCATCGCCTGTTATGTCCGCTTTGTCCTTCGTAACATCGTGGCCGGTGACTATAAAATGTTCTTTGAACCCTGGGTTGCCATTCTCCGGCAGGCCGGCGGCGGGATCAAAGGACTGGCTGCCGAATTTGAATATGTGGATTATACCACGCCTTATCTGACGATCCTTTCCTTTATCAGTATCTGTCCCTTCTTAAATACCCTGCTTTTGATGAAGATCGTATCGATCCTGTTCGATTTTTCCGCTGCTTTTGCAGTGATGGCGATCACGTTTCATCATACAAAGAACTGGCGGACATCGATCTTTGCCTATGGTGCACTTTTACTGGCCCCTACAGTGATCGCAAACAGCGCAATGTGGGCGCAGTGTGATATTATATTCACTTCGTTTGTCTTGTGGTCGATCTATTTTATGCTTGAAGACAAGCCGGCGGTTTCCATGATCTTTTACGGCATCGCTTTTGCCTTTAAACTGCAGACCTTCTTTATCCTGCCCTTATACGTAATCTTCTGGATGAAGAAAAAAGTGAAACTGTGGCATTTCATTTTTGTACCGGTGATGTATATCGTCGGCATGATCCCGGCGCTGATCGCGGGCAAGGATTTCTGGGAACTTTTGACGGTGTATTTCTTCCAGGCCGGCGGCCTGATGGATATCTACGCACTGTCCCATAAATTCCCCAATATCTACCAGCTGTTCGGAACGGATGCTTTTTTGATCGAATATGCGGATGCCGGGATCTATGTGACATTAGCGGTGCTGATGGCAGAGCTTTATATTTTTGCTTTTAAGAAATATCAGCTGAATGAAAAACTGATCCTGCGGATGGGAATGCTCCTGACAATGACAGTGGTATTTTTCCTGCCCCATATGCATGAACGTTATGCGATCCTAGTGGATGTGTTAGCAATTGCTTACTTTTTTTATGAACCGGACAAACTCTATATACCGGTATTGACTGTGCTGTGTTCCTTTGCGGGGTATACGATCTATCTGGCACAGAACAATATCTTCCCGCTGGCGGTTTATACGATCCTGTTTTTGGGGCTGATGGCGGATCACGGACGGTATTGTATGAGGGAAATATGGACGAAAAACTGACCTCATTTATCACAACTGAATACAGAATCGGAAAATGGAAGATCGCACCCATCGACATCCTGCTTCTTGTATTTACGATCGTCTTCGGGATCCTGCTGCGCAGTAAGCTCTGGATGATCAACGGCCCTTACGACGTGGAGGTGAACCTGCTCGGCGGCATGGCAGATCCCATGCTCTCGGTTTCCATCAGTGCCGATATCCTGATGGCGGCATTGGGCGGACTCTATGTATTTTTGCTCACCGGCGCAAAGCGGAAAGGCTATCTGACCTACAGTGTGCTGTTCCTGTCGCCTGTTACGGCAATGGGGAGCGCCATGGCCAAAAGCGGAGATGGGATCTGGCTTTCATTCATGCTGCTGGCTTTGATCTTTGCCTTTCGGAAAAACCGTGTGCCTGCGGTCGTCAGCTCATTACTGGCGGCGGGCTGCAGTCCTTATATCCTGACGAGGATGCAGAACCTTCCGCTGTTTTTATCCACGGTCAGCAGGCTGATCAATGCCTACAGGCCGCAGAAACTTTTGTCCTATCATTTTCCGAATATCTATCAGCTGATCGGACCTGACGCTTTTGTTCCGGAATATGAAAAAGCAGGGCTGGCATTAACGCTGGCAGCGGCAGTGGCACTGCTTGCATGGGCGAGAGAGTATCTTCAGGGATTTGAGAAAAAGACAACTGATGAAGCAGGTAAGGCCGGCAGGGCAGAGCGCGCGGCAGGTGAAGGGAAGCTGACGGATGATCATACTGCTGCAATAAGGCTGCTGACAGTCGTCCTGCTTGCAGGATGGGTACTGACCTATATCTGCCCCGGGATGGATGAAAGGGCAGGCCTTTTGACCATGGTATTGTCCTTATGTTTTGTAATGGTATATCCGAAGTATTATTATCTTGCCATTGCCGAAATGATCCTGGATTTCCTGCCCGGCGCAGCATTTTTCAGGGGTGAGAGTTTCCTTCCCTTATCCTGGGCGGCAATGGTCAGACTGCTTATGATCCTGTATTTTTATTGCAGGGTGATCCGCGAATCGGAAAAGGCTGTGAAGAACAGCAAAACCGGAATCAGCGAAGCTTAAAACAGTAAGAACATTAAAAAAATGCAGTATCAGATTTGGTATGAAAACGGAAAAAAACTGCTGACTGAGTGGTAGCGAAAGAGAGTATGAGCGAAGGAAAGAAACAACCGGAAAAACTGGATTATATTGATGGCCTGAAGGTGTTTTCCTGCATGATGATCTTCAATTTTCATTTCATCAATGCATTCTATGCAGGCTTTTATTCCCTGCGCCCGGAAGAGTACCATCTGCCGGCTTTGGAATACTTTGTTGGAAGCACGCCGCTGAACCTGATCATGGGCGGAAAATTCGGCGTCCGCATGTTTATGACCATCAGCGGTTTCTTTGTGGGTTACCGGTTCTTTCTGACCGGGGATAAGCGGTCTTTGACAAGCGGCGCCATCAAAAAGTATCTGCGCCTTGTTTTCCCGATCCTGACGGCGAATATTGCGATCTATATCCTGATGAAACTCGGCCTCTTTGCCAATGCACAGGCGACGGCGCTGGCGGGAACGAGCGTGTATTTCGGAAATTATAATCAGTTTTCGCCTTCTCTTCCCGCGGCAGTCTTTGAGGCTGTCTGGGGCTGTTTTGCTACGGGGCTGAATAAGTATAACGGCCCGCTCTGGTTTATCTATTATGAGTTTTTTGGAACCCTTCTTGTGGCGGCAATCCTGTCGCTGATGGGAAATTCCAATGCGCGGTATATTGCCTATGTGGTTGCATGTATCCTGGGGATCCGGACGGATTTTCTTCCCTTCCTTTTAGGCTGCATTGTCTGCGACCTGACCTACCGTCCGCCTGTATGGGTGCAAAAGATCATGTCGTGGAAAATATTCCCGGTTCTGATGTGGCTGCTCTTTTTGTTTGGTATGTTTCTCGGCTCCTTCCCACCCATGGGGGAGCGTTTAGAGGGCACGATCTATGAGCACATTCCCGTGAAGGTGATCGAGTATTATATCCTGGGTTCTTCCTGCGTGCTATACGCAGTGCTGCATTTGGAGCCATTGAAAAAAGCCTTGTCAAAGAAATTCGTGACCTGGCTGAACCGCTGCAGTTACGGTTTTTATCTGACACATTTCTTTATTCTGTGTACTTTTTCCTGCGGCTTTTATCTGGCGCTGCAGCCGTATGTCAATTATCATGTGATAGCCATTGCGAACTATATCCTGACACTGGCGGTGACCATTGGTGTATCGATGCTGATGAAGAAGTTCGTGGAAGAGCCGGGGATCGCATTATCGAATGCTGTGGCCGTGAAACTGCGGGAGAAAGAGTAAGCCTTTTCAGCAGGCAGAATGAGCAGAAGGTCCGGGATGAGAGGACAAAGCTTGAGCAGATCATAAATTGAGAGTGACCGGTTTGATAGTTTGTATCGAGAAAGGTTTTGCAGGGAAAAACCGGTTGCATGAGGGAGTATCATTGACGGATTCGGGGAAAGAAACAAGAGAGCGGCAGGACTGGATCGATCTGGTCAGATTCCTTGCAATGCTCATTGTCATGATGAATCATGTTGGTCTTTCTGTCATGGGAGTGAATTTCTGGGGCGGTATGTTTTACGTGCCGGTCTTTTTTGTCTTATCCGGTTTTTTATGGCAGCCGGGAACGAAACCCATCAAAACACAGATCAAAGGAAAAGCGCAACGCCTGCTTTTGCCATATCTGGTGACGAACGCAGTGCTGGTTTTCGTTTTTTTAGTGAGGGATTTCGTGAAGGCTGACTTTTCGCAGACCTTCTTTCGGACCTTCGGTTTTCTGTATGGAAGAAATCAACTTTATACAAATACGCAGACACTGTTTATGACGGATCCGGCGAATGACGGAAATGCCTATTTTATGACAGCGCTGAATGCACCGACCTGGTTTTTGCCGGCA